>OHAU01000005.1_pt1 | contig 273059 bp, 249 predicted proteins | sample 1577181 | NCBI WGS metagenome assembly OHAU01 (sample SAMEA3541472, study PRJEB24748) | human gut metagenome | biome: human gut; feature: human-associated habitat; material: faeces | place: China | collected 2012
GACCTTTAAGCTCATTAACCTTTTGACCGAATACCTTTCTTTCATCATTAGAAAGCTCTTTCATACCCTTAAGAAGGTCTGTAACGCTGCCCTTTTTTCCAAGATATGATACTCTGATATTTTCAATATCTGCAAGATTATCAATCTTTTCAAGTTCGGATACAAACTTTTCTTTTAGTTCTAAAATTTTGTTATCCATAATTCCCTCCGTTTTTTAACAATAAAAAAATCGCCTCATAAATATGAGACGAATAATATCCGTGGTACCACTCAAATTGCACAAACAATGTGCCACTCAAAATCCTTAACGCAGATATACGCCCTACTTTTCATAGGAAGCTCGTGAGTCGAAATTCATTGATAAAAGCAATACGGTGCTTTCAGCATATACACCGTTCTCTAAAAAAGCAAAATTATCAACTACTTTTGGCTTGCGCCCTCAGTCATTGCATTTAATTTATACAAAGATTTTAAACCAAAAAGCGTTTTAAGTCAAGTATTTTCGAAATGAAATTTAAAAAAGGTATTGTAATTTTAGGCAAATATGTATATAATTAGTGTATAATGCTTTATAGGGAGGTGACTTTACCATGACTGATAAAACTATGACTTTTAGAATTGGTGACGATCACGAAGATGTTATGAAAGAAACTTTGACAGAAGTTTTTGACGCTTTGCAGGAAAAGGGCTACAACCCTATCAACCAAATTGTAGGTTATATTCTTACAGAGGACCCAACATACATCACTACTCATAACAATGCAAGAAGCTTGATAAGACGGCTTGACCGAGACGAGCTTTTGGCTGCAATGGTAAAGTCCTATCTCGATTAAAATTAAAGGAGGGTTATCTTTGGCAGAAAGCAAGAAGGAAAAAATCCTTGAATACAAAGGTAAGCCTTTGGTAAGATGTGGCAAAACAATTTACTACGGCAGTATGAGCGACCCTTATGTAATTTGTCTTAACATTCTCAGCGATGAGGATATAAAGGGGTTAAAGGTATCAGGCAAGGTTGCAATCCAGCTTATTGATACTGACCCGTCGGTTACATCACCAAAGGAAAAGATTATTAAAAAAAGTGAAAAGCAAGGTCTTTTCAATGCACTTGATTTAGGTGCAGTTTGGCTTGAAAGAGCTTTAAAAAAGCAATAATCTAATGGAATTAAGCGCCGTATAAACGGCGCTTTTTTTATTTTCACTGCAAATAAAATACCTTTTAAGCGCTATAGTCTATTAATTATATAAATGCTTTAAAGCATTGTAGTATTTAAAAATTTATGATATAATGAAAGTCTATGATATAACTTAAGGGGAAAATTATGTCCAATATAATAGTAGCTATTTATAATTTCCTATGGGGAGATTTAATTACACTGAATTTTAAAGGAACAAGTATCGGCATTCCTTTGCTTGTAATCCTTCTTATTCCGACGGGTATTTATTTTACCGTTCGCACAAGATTTATGCCGATTAGGAAATTGCCGCAAATGGTGAGAGCGCTCGGCGAAAAGAAAGACGATAAAAGCAATCTGTCAACCTTTCAAACGCTGATAGTATCAACTGCTACAAGGGTTGGTATGGGTAATCTTGTCGGCGTTGTTGCGGCAGTATCCGTCGGTGGCGCAGGCGCAGTATTTTGGATGTGGGTTTCGGCATTTTTAGGTGCGTCAACCGCTTATGTCGAGGGCACGCTTGCCCAACTCCACAAGAAAAAAGACCCGCTTTACGGCGGCTATCACGGCGGTCCTGCTTACTACATTCACGACTTTGTAGAGCAAAAGAGAAAGAAAAAAATCAAAAAATCTTTTATTGCAATTTTATTTGCGATTTTCGGTTTAATTTGCTGGTGCGGAATAAGTCAGGTTGTCAGCAATTCCGTTACCTCGGCTTTTAAAAATGCTTTTTCAATTCCTCCGATTTACACAACCGTTGTGCTTGTAATTATTGCGGCAGTGATTGTGCTTAGAAAAAACGCAACGGTCAGGGTGCTTGATATTATTGTGCCGATAATGGCAGTCGTATATTTTCTTGTAACAATATTTATTATAGTTAAAAATATAAATTTAATGCCGGGTGTATTTGAAAGAATATTTAAAGAAGCGTTTGGACTAAAGCAGGTTGCGGGTGGCGGCTTCGGTGCTGTTTTAATGAACGGAATTAAGCGTGGCTTATTCTCTAACGAAGCAGGCTCAGGTTCGGCTCCCTGTGCGGCAGCGGCGGCAGAGGGCAAGAAGCCTCAAACAGTCGGTATGGTTCAGTCGCTCGGAGTGCTTATTGATACAATCGTTATTTGTACCTGCACGGCTATGATAATGCTTTTAGTTCCCGAAGAAATAACAAAAGGCAAGCAAGGAATGGACCTTTTGCAATGTGCTATGGACTATCATCTCGGAAGCTTCGGCACAATTTTTGTTGCAATTATTCTGTTTTTATTCAGCTTTTCAACCTTTATAGGTATTCTTTTCTATGCAAGGTCAAATGTGGCATATATCTGCGGCAACAATTGGTGGAGCCAAACGCTTTATAAAATAGTTGCGCTTGTAATGCTCTTTATCGGCGGACTTCAGGCATATACAATTGTTTGGGATTTAGGCGACGTGGGCATAGGTCTTATGACAATTGTTAATTTAATAATCATTATCCCTATGTCAAATCAAGCAATAAAGCTGCTTGATAAAAAGGATTAAAATAAAAATTAAGCGTCATCAAAGGATTTTTCCAATGATGACGCTTTTTTGTTAGTTATCATTTTATTTAGGTTTATCAAATCAAATTTCGTCTTTTAAGCTCTTTTAAAAGATACGGCTGAATGGTCGGATAAGTCCAATTATCAGGCAGAGTATCAGTTATAACAATCTTTTCAATCTCGCTGTCAAATGGCTCAAACGAGGTTATATCGGCAACGCAAAGCATACCGTAAGTTTCATCACCATCGCCCTCTTTTACACCGTAAATGCAAACAGGCTCAAGCGTAAAATCCTTTGCGCCCGTTTCTTCTTTGAGTTCTCTTTCTGCGGTATCGACAATAAACTCCTCAGCCTCTCTGTGACCGCCGGGAAACTCAAGAGTATCTCTCATTTTGTGCTTGCAAAGGACAAATTTACCCTCGGTTTTAGCGCAAATGACGGCAAATTTCAATTTCTCGTGGTTATCAATATAGCTATAAAATTTAACCATAATTCCCCTATTCTGTGTTATCATCGTAAATATCAAGCTTATAAATAGGCTCGTCCTTTAAAATTGAATATTCCTCGGACGAAAGCACCTTTTGCTTAAATTCATCAACATTTTCTACCCAATCGGCACGTGAAAACTCGCTTATTTTGCTTGACGGCGGATAAATTACATCAACGTGAATTTGATTATACCCCGCACCCTCTGCCTCATACTGCCTTACAAGTGAGAAATAATAAAGCTCGTCGCACGTGAATGAAAAAACACCCGTTTCAAAAAGAAGCTCGCAATCTTTCAAATCAATTTCGCATATTTTGCAAAAAGTATCCAAAATCTCGCAAAGCGGGGTTTTAGTTGTAATATTTTCCTTTAAAAAAGTTAAAATATCCATATTGTTTTAAGAATAGCTCCTTAATTTCCTTGCAACGCTTTCTGCGTTTAAAATTTAATCTGCCATTTTAATTTTAGCAATAGTAATCGTCATTCTGTTTATAATGTATCACAACGTAGCGATAAAATAATGTTATAATCAACGATTTAAAATTATAATCTAATATTTTAGCCACGCCATTGATATTTTTCTAAATTAACTCTGCCGTCAATTACTTCAATACCCTCGCTTATAAGCAAATCCGACTGCACCCTTAAACCGCCAAAGGCGAAATTTTCTGTCAGTTTACCTTTACTGTTTACAACACGATAGCAAGGTATTTTTTGAGGGTTTGGATTTTTATGCAGCGCATTGCCAACTGCTCTTGCATAATAAGGATTGCCGCAAAGTGTAGCTATTTGCCCGTAAGTTGCAACCTTGCCATACGGTATTTTCATAACAGTTTTGTATATTTCTTCATTTAATGTCATAATTATCTATATTTAAAATTTCCTGTCCACTTTCCACAATATCCACAAGACCAACATTCATAGCCATAAGGTGATTTCTTGCAATATGTTTCCCAAGTTATTTCTCCATTTTCATATTGCTTAGAGTATGTCTGAACAACCTCTTCCCAATAATCATCTATATCACTCTTACTTGTGAACCATTTTCCCATATCACCACATTTTATACTGTGATTGCTATTATTAGTACAATGATTTTCTTTTTGAGTTTTTATACTCTTTACTTTAGACCATTTTGAATAGCGAGTTTTTTTATTTGATGATTTATATGTTCTTATTCTGAAATAATATTTCTTGCTTTCCTTTAGATTTGAAATTTTCTTAGAAGTTGTTTTTGCTTTTTTAATCTTAATGGATTTTTTATTCTTTTTAAACTTACTGTCGGTTGAATATTGGATTTGATAGCCTGTGATTTTAGATTTCTTTTTCCACTTGACAGTAACGGTATTTTCCTTAACTGACAAAGACGAAATACCGACAGTTGGCAATGCTGCGGCAAACGCCGTAATCGGAAAGCAAACGCTATATATCATTATTATTGATAATAAAATTGATGTAATTTTTTTCATTTGATAACCTCTGTTTGATTATTTAAAATTTTTCTTTTCTTAAATACGTTGATAAGCTTCAATTCGGTTAAAGCCGACCTTATTTGTATTTCTCTTACCATTCACGAAGTATTTATAAACTTGCATTTCATTATCAAAGGCATTCAAACACATATAGCGTTACACCGTCAATCAGCCACACCGCAAGTATGCCCTTGCCGATAAAACAATAATTCCGTCACCTATCATTTCTTTTGGCATACATTTTTCCTCATAATAAGTTGAAACATATTTGCAAAAAATCGACCTTTATAGTTAAAATATAGCATAGATAATACTTGTTGTCAATATAACAACACATTTGTTCGGCAGGATAACAGGCATAAAAAAGTGTATTTGATAAAAACAAAGAGGCGACCAATGGTCGCCCCTACGATGTCGAAAGAAATTCCGTGTTTGAATAAATTTTCTTTAGCAAAATTTATAATAAACACTTCATTCCTTTCTCCTTTTCCCCACCAAATCTATGATTTGGTGGGGTCCCCGATTAAAAATTCCGTATTTGAAATTATTTCTTTCTTCTTGCGGCTTTGCGCTTAGCAAGCTCAGCCTCAAGTTCTTTACGCTTACGCTCGTTTTCAAGCTCCTTAGCCTTTTCTTCAGCCTCGACTCTTGCCTTTGCCTCATCATACTGAGCGGCAATTTCATCAAGATGCTTGAAGTTTTCCTTTTGCTCAAGAAGCTTACGAGAAGTGATATAAGCGTCTGCGGCACGGTTAAACATAGCGTGCTTATCCATTTCAGCCTTAGAAGCCTTACGTGCCTCTTTACGCTCGTTGGCATACTTATTCATATCAGCCTTAATCTTAGCAATCTCGCCCTTATCCTTAGCCTTTTTAGCCTCACGAAGTTCCTTATTAAGTTCTTCAAGTCTGTCATCGCACTTATCCTCAACATTGAAGAAGCCCTCAAGAACAGACATTTCAGGCTCTTTGAACTCATTAACCGAGCCAAAGTGCTTAAGATAATTTTTATGAGAAGCAAGCTTTTTCTTAGCAAGCTCAATTTCAACCTTACGGATTTCCTTATGCTGCTTGGTATCCTTTGGAAGAACCTTAGCAGCGGCAAGTTCAGCCTTAACAGCATTAACGTCCATATTAACGATACCGTCAAGACCTGCATCATATACCTTTTGATAAAGGTCAACCTGGCGCATTACGTTTTCAGAATTGAACTTATCAAGCTCAGCGCAAACGAATTGTGAGATTTCGATTTCCTCATTATATTCAATTGCCTCACGGTAAGCCTTTTTAGCGGCTTTCTTTTCCTTGCCTTTAAGGTGCTTATAATCCTCCTTAGACACCGGCTTAGGAGTAACTGTTGCCATTTCCCTTGCATTATTAACAAGGTCGACAGCCTCAACAAGCCCTTTATCGCTCAAAGCATCGTTAGCATAGTCCTCAAAAAGAGCACGTACCTTAAGCACACGAACAACAGCCTTTTGCTTTTTCTCTGTAAAATCATAGAAGAAGAAAGGAATTACATTAAGTGTTGCACCGATAGCGGCAACAATAATAAGCACACGAAGAAGAGGAATAAGAACACCGTCAACGTCATAAAGAGCGTTAGACGCATTGAAAATATCCTGACCGTTGGCCGCCTGATCATGAAGTATTTGACCAATAGTTTCGGCTTTACCCGGAAGCTTACGAGCCATAAGAGCAGAATCGTTTACAACTCTTCTTGCAGTTTCAACATTCATACCGAGCTTTTCCTGAAGAGTAGGAATAACAGATGAAGTGATAAGAGTGATTACAGAGCCGATTGTTGCAACAGCGGCAAACATACCGTCAATTCTTTCGCCGGTTCTGTACTGCTGATAGTCACGGATATCAGCCTGAATAGCAGGGTTAAGAATATGAGCAAACGCACCTACGATACCGTTGCAATACAAGCAAAGGAGTACCATCCAAATAGTTGCGCTTGTAATCTTTCCTGTAAAGAGAATCATTGCAAGGATGAATACAATATTAAGAAGGTTAGTAACAATCTGAACATTTTTCTTACCGTACTTGCGGATAAAGAACGGAGCCATAATCATACCCCAAAGAGCAGAGTTACCGTTGAGCGTTACGATAATACCGTAAACGTTACCGGAGCAAGCACCGCCGTAGTTATAAAGCCAAGCAAGGATATTTGAATAAGCCAATTCAAGGAAGCCTATCCAGCTTGCAAGCGAAATAATCCAGAAATATTTATTCTTTGCAACAGCTTTGAAAGCATCGGTAAATTTAATTTGAATAACGTGGGTCTTAGCCTGAATAATCTTTTCTTTGGTATTTGCATAAACAATTACCAAAAGAGCAGAACCGAGGATACCCAAAATCGGGAACACAAGTCTGTAAACACGGATATCGGTCTGATTAGTATGGAATACGTTTTCAGCAACGATAGGCATAATAAGGTTTACAACAGACGGTCCGAGAGAATATACAATACTCTTAATTGATGCAACGTCAGCTCTTTCCTGTGAGTTAGGAGAAAGAACGTGAATAAGGTTTTCATACGCATCATAGAAGAACATATATACAAATTGAAGAATAACGTTAAATAAGAGAAGAACAAAGCATTTTGCAAGATAATCTGCTGTTTTGCCTGCGAATAAAACGTTAGTGCCGACAAGAAGTGAAAGCTTGTCATACGGGAACCATACCATAGCTATAAAGAGAACAGCCGAAGGTATACCCATCATCAATATGTAAGGTCGATATTTACCCGCTTTATTACGTGTATTATCAACAATTGTTGCACGCAATCCCGTAAGCGGAATACTTGCGACAGTTGCAATAACATACAAGATATACATATCGGTTGGTGTTATACCGATTGTACCTGTAATAAATACATTTGTTGTTGCGAGCATACAAATATAGCTCATACTAACGATAAGGTATGCGCCTATACCGCCGAATGCGTATGAACCAATTTCCTTAAAGGACATATATCTGCCCTTGGGCGGCTCTTTCCAATAGTATTTTACATTGTCAACAAGAGTCGTCACTTTTTGTTTGAGTGAAGCAATGTCTGCCATAGTAATCCCCCTTAGTTAAATCATAAGCCATATAATAACACATTAATTTTGCGATTACAACAAAAAAGATACAATTTCTTGTATCTTTTTTATTAAATATATCAAATTGTAGTATATAAAGTGAATTTAGTCCAAATTGAATTCAAAGTCATCATTTCCTTTAATATCGACAATAACTTTAGAGCCTAAAATTTCATAAGAACTTGAAGTTGAAAGCTTGGAAAACGTTTCATCATCAATTTCATCGGGAGACGAATTATCGGTAAACATAAATCCCGAACCCGTTTGCGCCCTCTTTGTATCCATTGCAAAATATTTTAATGCCTTACCTGAATTATCCTCAAGTTCAGAAGTGACATCGAAGAAATACTTTTGCCCTTTAAAATCGGCAAGCGATATCATTTTTGCAATAGAGTTTGAATCAACATTAATAAGATGAGAAGCATTGATATCATTTTGAAGAAGCAAATATTCAAACAGCCCACTCAAGGTCGAACTCATACCCTTGCCCTGCAAAACAGTGTCAAAAACGGTGGTAACCGAATTATCAACTTTAAAATTACTTGCTATATATGAATATACGTTAAGCAAATATTCATCTTTACCGACCTTGCCGTATCCGCATTTATTCATTATCTTTGAAATATCGGCATTAAATTCCTTAAGCTTGGCATTTTGCGTTTCCTTATCATTTGCATAAGTAATTTTAACACCTGAATTATCATTGAGGAAATCGATTCCGTCAACAAGAACATATTGCGGAAAAGAAGTATAAAACAACCGATTTACATCATCTGAAAGCGAAACATTATATTTAACCTCACTCTTGTAATTAAGAACGGCGTTGCAAAGCTTTTCATAAGCTTTGATTGACGATTCGTCAAGAGAAGAATAATGAGCGTCGGTAGTTATTTTAAGTTCAATATTATTTTCCGAAGATTTATTGTTTCCGTCTTCATTTACACTTTTATCACTGCAAGCTGCAAAAAGCGAACACACAAAAGCCGCACTTAATATTAACGATATAGCTTTTTTCATTAATTAACACCTACTTTTTTTAAGCGTTTTTAGTTTATCCTCACATTGAGAGAAAAATTGCCTGTAAGCTAAGCAGTAATCACTGCTTTCTCGGTTACGCCTGCAACCGCCGCCACGACAAATATAAAAATATTTACATTCCTTACACTTATCATCAAGCTTAAAGGAACTTTTTATAAATTCAACACATTTAGAGGTTTTATACATTTGTTTAAATGACGATTCGTTGATATTACCCAAAAGCCATTCATCTGTGCAATAGAAATCGCAAGGATAAACACTTCCGTCACCTTCAACAACAAATTGGTTTGAGCAAAAACCATTCATTCCGCATTGCTCTGCGTTATTACCGTTTATGAGAGATATGTAATTATCAAAAGTACGAATTGAAACAAAATCTCCACGCAAATAATCGTTATAATAAATATTAAAGCCTTTAGTTAAAAAATATGCATAATCGTCGTTATTCATATACATATCGTTTTCTTTTTCACCAAAAGGCTTCAAGCCGACAATAAACTGAATATATCTTAAATCGTTTGACTTAAAAAATCTGTACGCTTTTCTGAAATTAAGTGCCGTATTTTTAGTTAAAACGGAAAGAACATTAAAAGAAACGTTATGTTTTTTCAGAATATCTATTCCATTTAATATATCATCAAACGAGCTTTTACCGTTTGGATAAATCCGATATTTATTAACTTCCTTATCACCGTCAAGGGAAACGCCGATTAAAAAACCGTTTTCCTTAAAGAAAAGTGCAAATTCATCATTAATAAGTGTTGCGTTTGTTTGCAGGCAATAATGAACATTACTGCCCTTTTTGTTTGATTTTTTAACGTAAGATACAAAATTTTTATAAAAATCAAGCGAACACAAAAGCGGCTCTCCTCCTTGGAATGTAAAATACACATCGGTAGAGTCCGCAAATTCAAGTGCGCTGTCAACAACTCTTTTTGCAGTATCATCGCTCATAAAACCTTTTGAAAAATCAGTTCGCTTAGATGAAAGCGAATGATAAAAGCAGTATTCACAAGCGAGATTGCAATTGCTTGATGCCGGTTTGAGCATAACCGAAATCGGCATTTAATCACCTTCTAACCCATTTAGTATATAACAAAAGAAATAAATAGACAAGTGTTATTTACCGTTATCACGATAAAAAACAGAATATTTACAATTTAGAAATTTATTGCTTGTAAATTCTATGTTTTTAAAATTAACTGCCGATATTGCACAATCGGTTATATTTTCAAAGGTACAAGCTGTAATTTTGATGTTTGTTTGGTAAAGATTTTTAAAATAATTATGCGTACCGACTCCTCTATAAACATTTTTAAAAACACAGTTTTCAACCGTTATGCTGTCATTCATTGTATTATCGTATGATGTGAAACCATAAAAGTGGACCTTATCGAGAATGTCGATTTGAATTGCCTCTGATGAATTGAGCATTAAATTTGAATATTGCCCGTTAAAGGTACAATTTAAAAACGTAACATTTTGGCAAGCTGCAAGCTCGGCATGGTGGGAATAATAATTATTAAGAAAAACAACATTTTGAATTTTAATGTTTTTGGCATGACAAAGGCGCAAAATACATGACTTATTACGATTAAAATTATCGTCAAGCGTTCCGTTTTTTATAATACATTCACATAGTGAAGAATACCCGGGGTACGCTTTATCTTCGGGAGATTTGAATATATTTCCACGCTTGAAATTTGCATTTTTAATCAGCGAGGCATTCAAATCAATTGTCGTATATGATGTGAGAAAAAGAGTATTTTTAACATTATAATTACCACGTGAAAGCTTGACGGTCAAAGGATTATATTTTGAAGCGTATTTTTTAGTATAATCAAGCGCTCTTGAAAGGGCAACAGTAATATCGCTTGAGGAATAATAGCTTTTAAGCACACTGCCTTGCTCATCAATGACGCAAACACTGCAAATCGTAAAGCCGTACGAGAAAAAAACACATAAAATCAATACAGCGCACATAAAAAAGGAAGTCAATTTATTTTTCAAGATGTCACCTCCGCACATTCCGTATTATTTTTAGAAAAATACGAAATTTAATACAAGACAGCTTTTGGAATAATTGACATAGGGAATATATAGTGTTATAATTATTTATCTTTATATTATAGGAAGTAGCGATTTTGAAAAATTATTCAATTACATTACCAAGCTATTCAATCGGCGATAATGTTTATAGTAAAATCGGTGAAATTTGCGAGCCGTACGGCAAAAAGGTTATTTGCATTGGCGGTAAAACAGCAATCAGCAAAGTTAGGGATTTAATAATTAATGAATGTAACGGCACAAGCCTTGAAATACTCGATTTTTTATGGTACGGCGGTGACGCTACATACGAAAATGTAAATAAGCTTAAAGAAAATGAACTTGTAAAAAAAGCAGATATTATTTTTGGTATCGGCGGAGGAAAAGCGCTTGATACCGCAAAGGCACTTGCATATATTGCAAATAAGGAAATATTCACTTTTCCTACAATCGCATCAAACTGTGCGGGAACAACGGCGGTTTCAATTATGTATAATGCCGACGGCAGCTTTAAAGAGCCGTTTTTCTTTACCGCTCCGGCAAGGCATTGCTTTATTTACACTCCGGTCATTGCAAAGTCACCCGCTAAATATATGTGGGCAGGTATCGGCGATACTTATGCTAAATATTTTGAAGCAGAGATGAGCAGCCGTGGTGAGGACTTAGTTCATTACCACGCACTCGGTGTAACTACATCGCAAATGTGCTTAACTCCCCTTCTCAAATACGGCAAAAAAGCACTTGATGATTTCAAATCGGGCACTGCGAGTTTTGAGGTTGAGCAGGTTGTTTTAGGAATTGTTGTAACAACGGGTATTGCATCAATTCTTTTAACAAACGAGCACATTATTGATTACAACACAGGGCTTGCGCACGCAGTATTTTATGCGCTTACATCCTTCCCTCATATTGAAGAGAGGCATTTGCACGGCGAGGTAGTGGGATACGGTGTGCTTATTCTTTTACTTGTTGATAAAAACGAGGAAATGTTTAAGAAAATGTTTGAATTTAACCGTTCAATCAATTTGCCGACCTGTCTTGCGGACATTGAAATGAATGAGGATGATTTAGATAAGCTTGTGCCTATGGTGTGCAATATGAAGGACATTGACCACAATCCATATAAAATAAGCGAGGATATGGTATATAAAGCTTTTAAAAAGCTTGAAGAATATAGCAAAATCAATTAATTAAGAAAGAGGTATTCTTATGAAAAAAACAATTAAAAAAATTGCAGCTGTTTTATTTGCAGTTGTAATTGCAGTCGCTTGCTTTGCAGGCTGTTCAAAATCGGGCGGCGAGCACGACAAGGTAAAAGATTCAAAAAAGGCTAAGTTCGGCATTGTGGTACAAACAGGTGCTAACGGCGCTTTCGTTGATATGAAAGACGGAATCATTGAGGAAATGAAGAAAAACGGTTATGAAAACGCTGAGTTTGACTACAAGGATGCGCAAGGCGATTCAACAACTCTTACAACAATTATCAACGCTATGGACGACGGAAGTTATGACGCAATCTTTACAATCGGCACTGCATGCACGCAAACTCTTGTTAATTTAGCATCTGACACACCTTGCTTCTTCTGCGCAGTATCTGCCCCTGTTGAGGCTCAGGTTATTACAGATATGAACACACCTGACAAAAATGCAACAGGTACATCAAATGCAATCCCTGTATCGGACATTATTGATATGGGATACAAAATCACTCCTGACGTTAAAAAGTGGGGCTTTATTTATTCAACATCACAAATTAACGCTGTAAATACTGTTGAATCAGCTCAAAAATATCTTGACAAAAAAGGTGTTAAATACGAAAGCGCAACTGTTGAAACATCGGCAGACGTTAAATCTTCAACAGAAACACTTATAAAAAAAGGCTGTGACGTTATCTTCGTACCTAACGACGCAATTGTTCAAGACGGTGTAAGTGCACTTGCTCAGGTTTGCAACGAAGCAAAAATTCCTACCTACTGCTCATCTGCAACAACAGTAAACAGCGGATGCCTTGCTACTCTTGCTATTGACGATAAGGGCATCGGCGCTAAAACCGCAGACAAATGCATTGAGTATATGAAGGGTACAAAAATTGAGGAAATTCCGGCTGAGGTTGTAGGAATTGACTATTGCACATTCAATTCCGGCACAGCAGATATGCTCGGCGTAAAAGCTCCGGATAAGAACACTATCGGCTACGAAATTCAGGTAGTAAATAAATAATTAACTAAAATACAAACTATTAAGGACAAATTATGCAGGTTTATATTACGGCAATCGAGGAGGGATTTCTTTACGGACTTCTTGCCCTCGGTATATACATTTCACTTAGAATACTTGACATACCGGACCTTACAACAGAGGGTTCATTCGGCTTCGGCTCGGCAGTTGCAGCTATTGTTGCAAGCAAGGGATTGAGCGTTACAAGCTTTATTGCGGCTTTTGCGGCAGGTGTGCTTGCAGGAATAGTAACAGGTCTTTTGCAAACTAAGCTTAAGGTTCACCCTGTTTTGGCAGGTATTATTACAATGAGCGGACTTTATTCAATAAATTTAATGGTAAGAGGTTCGTCTAACCTTAACTTTAACGATAATTCCGCATTCACAAGATTTTACAAGGCAGTAGGCATAAGCGGTGCGGACAAAAAGATAGCAGGTCTTGTTATCGGTGCGGTTATTTGCATCTTAGTACTTATACTGCTAATTGTATTTTTCAGAACTCATCTCGGTCTTTGCATAAGAGCAACCGGTGACAACCCCGATATGGTAAGAGCGTCATCGATTAATGTTGATTTTTCTCTTATTTTCGGTTTAGCGCTTGCAAACGGACTTATTGCCCTTTCAGGTGCGCTTATTTCCCACTATCTCGGCTTAAGCGACCAAAGCTTTTCTAACGGTACGCTTATTTACGGTCTTGCGGCAGTAATAATCGGTGAGGCAATATTCGGCAAAAGGAATGTTGCACTCGGTTTAACAAGTGCGGTCGTAGGCTCGGTTATTTATAAGATTATAGTTGCATTTGTTATTGACGTTTCTCTCTTTGGCAAGAACAGTGAAAACCTTATGAAGCTTACTTGCGCAATCATTGTGGCTGCAACACTCATTGTTCCTGAAATTAAGCACAAAATCGAAAATGCAAAAGCAAAGAAGGAGGCAAGAAAAAATGCTTGAAATTAAAAACGTCTCCAAAACCTTTGCAAAAGATACTGTCAATGAGCACAAAGCATTAAACAACATTAATCTAACGCTTAATGACGGCGAATTTGTAACTATAGTCGGCTCAAACGGAGCAGGCAAATCAACACTTTTCAATATGATTTGCGGAACATTTGAGCAGGACAAAGGCAGAATTATACTTGACGGCAAGGATATTTCCTTTATGCCCGAACACAAAAGAGCAAGGCTCGTCGGAAGGGTTTTTCAAGACCCTATGAAAGGTACTGCTCCTAATATGACGATTGAGGAAAACCTTGCACTTGCGTATTCCCGTGCAGGCTCAAGTTTCTTTTCGCAGGCAATCGGCAAAAAGAAAAGAGAATATTTCAGAGAACATCTTGCAAGATTTGACATGGGACTTGAGGATAGAATGAAAACTAAAATCGGTCTTTTATCAGGCGGTCAAAGGCAGGTTGTCACTCTTTTAATGTGCACAATTGTTACGCCTAAGCTTTTGCTTCTTGATGAGCACACGGCAGCTCTTGACCCTGTAACAGCGGACAAAGTTATGAAAATCACAAACGATATTGTTAGGGAAAACAATATTACCACTATGATGATTACTCATAATATGTCACAAGCACTTGTTACCGGTACAAGGACAATAATGATGGATTCGGGAGAAATAATTATTGACCTTGACAGTGTTACAAGAAAAGAAATGAACGTGTCAGACCTTTTAAAGCTTTACCGTGAACGTGAAATGAAAGAATTTGACAATGACCGTATGCTTTTGCAAAAGGACTAAAACGAAACCAATCCCCCACTCTGTTTAAAAACAAGTGAGGGATTTTTGTATAAAAAGAGGAGTAAATATGAATATTACAGTATATCTCGGAGCATTAAAGGGCAATGACGAAAGCCTTGAAAAAGCAGTAAAAGAGCTTGGTACATTTATAGGAAAAAGCGGCAACACACTTATTTACGGCGGCTCAAAATCAGGACTGATGGGATTAATTGCCGAAAGCACATTAAGCTCCGGCGGAAAGGCAATAGGTGTTGAGCCACAGTTTTTTATTGATAAAGAACTTCAATATGACGGCTTAACACAGTTAATCATAACTGATGATATGAGCGAAAGAAAGGCGAAAATGATAGAACTCGGCGATGCTTTTATCGCATTTCCCGGAGGCACGGGAACATTGGAGGAAATAAGTGAGGTTATGTCAAAAGTATCTCTAAAACAGCTTAACGCTCCTTGCATATTATATAATTTAAACGGATATTACGACAGTCTTAAAAATTTGCTTAATAATATGATTAAAATGGGACTTTCTACAAAAGAACGCCAAGAAGGAATATTTTTTGCAAATGATTTAGATGAAATTCGGAAGGTTTTAAATTTGAAATAATAACAGCCACTCTCACATTATTAACGAGAGTGGCTGTTACTTTTTTGCGTTTTTGTATTTTATAACGATTGATTTTTAAGCGCTTCGCCGAGGGAAGTTTTTCTTATCTTTAAGAGCATTGCGATTGCAACAAGCACATAGCTTACAACGCCTAAAACAAACATTGATATATAACAGCTATTTGAAATTATATAAGGTACATAGCCGGTCATTTGGGTATAAAGATATGATTTAAAGCACCAACGAAGCACAACAGATATAAGCGGAATACTTATCAAAAGCGACAGCACAACAACAATCGACGTCATAATAATATAAAGCCTGCCTATTTCTATATCAGAGAAGCCGAGTATCTTTGTCATAGAAATTGATTTGCTGTTTCTTTCTATAATCTGCTTTGTTAGAATATACATAATCAGCAGAAAGATAACAATTCCAAGCATTTTGAATACCTTTACAAATTCAAGCATAGAAACCTGCATTTGATTAACAACCTTGTTAAAATCCTTTTCTGTTACGACTGCCGCAACATCATCATCACTCAAATCATTCAATTTTTCATTGCTGAAATAACCCGTGAAATAGTCGGTATCTTCATTAAACATTTGAAGATAATCGCCCCTACTCATAAACACGGTTATTGCGGCGTCATATTTATAATCACCGGCAATCTTAAAGGAATACGTCTTATCGGTATATTTTTTCTTAAGCGTAACCTCATCGCCGACCTTTAAACTGAATTTATTCATCATAGCACTCGAAACAACAACCTCACCTGTAGGAATTGAGGTGTCGATATATTTACTGTCGTTTGAAATGCCATAGATTGAAACATCATCTGCCATAAATTTTTTATCAGTTGTTTCAAGAGTTGTAAGACAGAATTTTTCAGCATTTTTATTGTTGGTTTCCTCTTGATTAATCATTACATATTGGTATTTTGAAATCATACTTTTCTTAACCATATTTGAATAATCCTCAAGAAGTGGTGCGTACATAGTGCCGATAACAACGAGTGTTCCTGCAAGAAATATACCTAAAAACATTGTTAAATAAGACGGAACATTTTGGAAAAGAACACGCAATCTAAACTTTGAGAAAAATCTCATTTTCTTTGGAAGTTTAATAACCTTTTTCTGTCCTCTTTGTTTAAGCTCACCTCTTATAAAATTCAGCGGACTGATTTTAAGCTTTTTAGCAAGAACAAAAGAATTAACCGCAAGCATTATTATAAACGGAGCAATGGTTGTTTCTAAAAACGCATCCATATTCCAAAGCATTTTATAAGTCGGAAGCGAATAGTTGGAATAATAAACGCTGACGAATGCCTTTTGAAACACGGTATAACCGAACACGTTACCTATCAGTGCACCCATTACCGTCACCACCATTGGCATAAACAGATAATGCCTTAAAAGTTCTCCTTTGGAATAACCCATTGCCCTAAGCGTTCCGATAACGTTGGCCTCTTTAGTTATTGTGTTAGATGTTGTGACTGCAAACAAAAATGCAATGACAATCATAATAATATATGTCATAAGCTGCATTGTTGCCTTATCAGAACTTGAGTCCTCAATAGAATAGCTTATTGATTTATTTGTATATTTGGCACTGTAATCCTTAATTGTAATAATTTTGCTGTCATCAAACTTGAAATTATTTACAATTTTTTTTAGCTCTCCTAAATCGCTGTAAATTTTGGTACAATTATAAAGTTTTGCGTCGCTTACTGCATCAACAATTTTATAAACGGTATCAAACATATCGTCAAAATCGTTTAAATTATCATTTGACTTATAATCATCAAGACTGATTTTAGGGGCTTTATCAATATTATCTAAATCCCAATCGTCCTCGTTTTCTTCTGCGTCCTCAAGCGCATTTTTAAGATTATTATATTGTTTTTGAGTTATACCTAGTTCTTTTGCAAGTTTTTTATCATCACTTAAACCTGCATTTCTTATTGCGTCAAAATATTTTGATTTGAGAGCATTTTCAGCATCGGTAAATTCGTTTTTTAAGCTTTTAATATAAACTCTTGCACTGTCGTACAAATCGTCCACCTGCGACTGAACAAGCGGTTCATCATACTCTTTCAAAATGTTTTCAAGAGAATCGGTTAATTTTTCGCTTCTTGCATTTTCCGCTGTTTCGTCAGCCGGCTTATTGTTATAAATCCACGCATAATTAACGGTTTCGTGTGCATTTGACAGGGTGCTGTAGCCTTCATCGTTCATAACGGCAACGCCAAATCCGACAGCATCAAACATCATATCCGAATTTTTTTCAAACAATGCGCTGTAATCAGAGAGAGCTACTAAACCGCTAACTTTATAATTTTTATTCTTTATCTTAATTTTATCGCCAATTTTAATTTTATTATTTTCGGCAAACATACGGTCAAGAGCTATTTCATCCTTATTCTTCGGGAGCTGACCGCTCATAAGGCATTGCTTATTAACCTTATCTCGCACCTTATAAATACGAAGATTTTTTGAGCCTTTAATAATGTTTTCTTCTTTATAATTAAGTTCGTAAAGTTTTAAATCATTATCATTTTCTATTTGTTTTAATATCTTATCACTCGGCTTAATGTTAAAAGAAAGATGACCGTCTTCAATATTATACTTTTCAAAACTTTCATCACTCATCGCCATAACTGAATTATCAGCAACAAAAAAGCCTGAAACAGCACCTATAAAAAACACAAGAAAAAGAAAAATTGCAACATATTTGCCAAAATCCGATTTTAAATCACGTTTAAATCTTTTGTTTAAAGGATTAAGCATATTCCACCCTCCTTACCATTCAAGGTCATCGGCAGAAATCTTATTTTCATTTACGTAATTCTTACGAATTTCGCCGTCACGCAGGGTAAACACTCTGTCAGCCATATTTTTAATCGCGTCATTGTGAGTAACCATAATGACGGTATTACCGTACTTTTTATTAACATCCTCCAAAAGCTTTAAAATTTGCTTAGAGGTGTTATAATCAAGAGCACCCGTAGGTTCGTCACAAAGAAGAATATCGGGATTTTTAACTACAGCCCTTCCTATTGAAGTTCTCTGTTGCTGACCGCCGGAAAGCTGTGAAGGAAGCTTATCTGCTTGGTCGCTAATTCCAAGCGTATTCATAAGTTCGTCAATATCAAGAGGATTATCGCTTAAATAAGCACCAACCTCAATGTTTTCTCGTACCGTTAAATTAGGAATAAGATTATACATTTGAAAAACATAACCTATATGCTTTCTTCTGTAAAGAGTAAGTTTCTTTTCACTCATTAAACGTGTTTTTTCATTATTAATTGCGATATAGCCCTCGTCGGCAGACTCGATTGCACCGATGATATTAAGAAGCGTCGACTTGCCCGAGCCGCTCGGCCCAAGCAAAACACACATTTCTCCCTTTTCAATAGACAAATCGATTCCTTTAAGCACTTCTACCCTGCTGTCACCCTCGCCGAAATGCTTTTTAATTCCTTTAATTTCTACAAAACTCATTTTTTCTCCTTTATCACAAAACAGTTAGCTTGCACTAACTTTTCAATCAAAAAACAAGGTTAGTTTTGCCTAACCCATTGTTATAATATCACATTTTGCAAATATTGTCAATTAGATTAATAAATAACTATGCTTGAATTTTCAAGAAACAGAATATATAATTAAATCATTAAAACAAAAAGAGGTGCGCTATGACACTGCAACAGCTTAAATATTTAGTAACCGTTGCCGAATGTAAAAACATTACAGAGGCTGCAGAAAAACTTTTTATATCACAGCCAAGCCTGAGTGCGGCTATACACAATCTAGAAAATGAAATGGGAGTGACTGCCTTTGTTCGTTCAAACAAAGGTGTCAGCGTAACAAGAGAGGGCGAAGAGCTTCTTTCATTTGCACGCAATTTACTTGAGCAGGCAGACATAATGAAGGATAGATTTTGTAATGACAAAAGCAGAATGCCTAAATTTTCTGTTTCATGTCAACATTATTCATTTGCCGTAAACGCATTTGTAGACGTTGTTAATAAATACGATGCAAACATTTACAGTTTTATTCTTCGTGAAACACAGACGGGAGAAATAATTGACGACGTTGCAAACGGAAGAAGTGAGCTTGGTGTTCTTTATCTTTTTGAACACAACGAGGATGTACTGACTAAGCTTTTTAAAAAGAACGATTTGGTTTTTGAAGAAATATTCAAAGCCTCCCCTCACGTATTTATAAGCAAAAATCACCCGCTTGCAAATAACGAGATTATCACTCTTGAAGAATTAAAGCCTTATCCTTATTTGGTTTATGAGCAAGGAAAACGCAATTCTTTTTATTTCAGCGAAGAATTTTTAAGCGTGCTTGATATGCCGAAAAATATTCAGGTTAGGGACAGAGCAACCCTTTTTAACCTTGCTATCGGTCTTAACGGCTTTACCGTAAGTTCCGGCGTTATTGACAAGGAGCTAAACGGAGAAGATATTATTTCAAAAAGGCTTGATATGGACTGCACTATGAGAATCGGTCTTATAAAAAAGAAAAACATTATTCTTTCACGCTACGCAATTTCTTATATTGATGCTATCAAAAAGCATACATCTATAGTTTAAATCTATAGCCACTGATGGTTTTTAAGTATTTTTCAAAACAAAATTAATGTGCTAAACTGTACTCATCAACAAACGAAAGGATTTTTCGATTATGAGTACATTAAAAACACCGTTTAGATATGATTTTGTAGGAAGTTTTCTTAGACCGCAGGCTTTAAAAGACGCCAAAACAAAATATCAAAATAACGATATTACAAAAGATGAATATGACAAAATCGTAAACGAGGAAATTACGAAATTAGTAACAAAGCAAAAAGAACTCGGCTTCCACGCAATTACTGACGGCGAGTTCAGGAGAACTTTCTGGCATCTTGATTTTATGTGGGGCTTTGAAGGAGTAGAGCACAAGGCAACAGGAGGCGGAGTAGCGTTCAATGATGAGCTTGCTGTTCTTGACGATACATATTTAATCGGCAAATTCAAAGCTAAGGCTCACCCATTCGTTGAGTATTTCAAATTTTTAAAGCAATTTGAGGATGAAAACACCGTTGCAAAATATACAATTCCTGCACCGGCGCAAACTTATTTGCAGTTTATTGTGCCCGGCAGCATTGAAAAAACACGCAGGTTTTACGAAACGAATGAAGAACTGATTGAGGATATAGGCAAGGCTTATCAGAACGTTATAAAACAATTTTACGATGCAGGTTGCCGCAATCTTCAGCTTGACGACTGCTCTTGGGGTTCAGCAATCGGCGACAGCGCAAATAAAGACGCTTTCGGAATTGACATCAACGAATTTAAAGAACAGCTTTTAAACGTAAACAACCTTGCGCTTGAAAATAAGCCTGATGATTTTGTAATCACCTCTCATATTTGCCGAGGCAATTATCATTCAACATATTTTTCAAGCGGTGCATACGACCCTGTGGCAGACTATGTATTTGCAAGAGAAAATGTTGACGCACTTCTTCTTGAATATGATGACGAACGTTCAGGCTCATTTGAGCCGCTTGCAAAAGTATCTGCTGACAAAAAGGTAGTTTTAGGCTTAATCACAACCAAGTCACCCAAGCTTGAGGACAAGAACGAGGTTATTAAAAGGATATATGAAGCGGCTAAATATATTTCTCTTGACAGACTTTGCTTAAGCCCACAATGCGGCTTTGCCTCCTGCGAAATCGGCAACAAACTTACCGAGGAGGAGCAATGGGCAAAATTAAAGCTTGTTAAAGAAATCGCCGAAGAAGTTTGGGGATAAATAAAAGGATTACATAAAAATCAAACTGTAGAATAATTCAAATAAAATAAGCCATTCAATCTAAAAAAGACTGAATGGCTTTATTTATAGTTATTAAACTTTTAAATGAAGTGCTTCAAGTTCGCTTTTTACGTCATTTTCACATGAACGCATAGCAAGGTATCGTTTCATCAAAAAACTTATTCAAATCCCAACCAAGAAGTTCTGAGCCGTATTTAATAACATCACGTGAACAGCCTGCCGCCTTCAAAAGCTTTAATGCTTCATCTCTCGTAATATTTGCGTTCATCTCGTCCTACTAAATCACACAATACTTGCGCTTACAACTGCATTGAATATTGCATTTGCAAGAATTTCATGTCCCTGAGCGGTTAAGTGCTCTTGGTCGGTTTCGCTTGGTTGAACATAATCAGCAGCACTTATTATATTAGTGTTCTTTTCATACGCAATTCTTTTATATTCATTATAAAGCGCTTTAGCAGTTTTTACAGAATTAGTATCAAACTCAGGGTCGTATTCCTCTTTCCAAACATTTTCTCCAAGAAAAATCGGAGAAACAACAAGAATTTTCTCAGGTGAAATATATTTTGAAAATTCATCAATACACAAACCGAGACCCTTGGCGATTTTAAACGGATTTGAATTATAATAAGATTTACAATCATTCGTACCAAGCATAATAATCGCCGCATCAATAGGATAATTCGACTCTAATATTTCAGGCAGAGATTCGAGACCGTTGCGATTTTTTCTGTAAGCATCGTCAAATATGGTTGTTCTGCCGCAAAGACCTTCTTCTAAAACACGAACATTTTGAAGCTTTTCCTGCAAAATACTCGTCCATCTGACGCCCCAAGGGTATCTTTCGTTAGTCTTTGGAATCAAACCCCAAGTGTTTGAGTCGCCAAAGCATAAAAGTTGTTTCAAAATAATCACCTTGCTTTAATTATGAATTGTTATATGCTTATTATAACATCATTTCCTACTTTGTCAATAGGTTTTTAGGTGTTTATGTTTATTTTGTAACAATACAGCGGTGATAATTGATATAAAAATAAAAAAGAGAAGCAACAAATGCTTCTCTTTTTTGGTGGCTCATCGGGGAATCGAACCCCGGACACCTTGATTAAAAGTCAAGTGCTCTGCCATCTGAGCTAATGAACCGTATAGCACCCTGATATCAGGGTGTTGGCTGGGGAGGCGGGATTCGAACCCACGCATGACGGAGTCAAAGTCCGTTGCCTTACCGCTTGGCTACACCCCAATGTAGGGATAAATATAAAAAGTGGGGTGGGATATCGGATTCGAACCGATGACCTCCAGTGCCACAAACTGGCGCTCTAACCAACTGAACTAATCCCACCATATATGTAAAAGCACTTTCGTGCTGTTACCCCAAACAATGGCGCGCTGAGAGGGACTCGAACCCCCGACCTACTGCTTAGAAGGCAGTTGCTCTATCCAGCTGAGCTATCAGCGCATTGGAGCGGGTGATGGGAATCGAACCCACACGACCAGCTTGGAAGGCTGGGATTCTACCATTGAACTACACCCGCGTTGCAACGTTCATTATTATACATAACACATTGCAAAATGTCAAGTCTTTTTTTAATTTATTTTAATTTTAATATCATCATTTTCTACAGAAAGAGAAAGAGACTTAATTTCCTCATCCTGATTAAATACAATCGCATTAGCAAGTTTTTCTTCAACGTCACGTCTTACGCAATCACGAAGTCCTCTTGCATTTTTCTTTGAGCCGAATGCTTTTTTTGCAAGATAAACCGGAACGCTTTCATCGTAAGACATAATAATTGCCTTATCCTTAAGACTTTCAACAAGTTCACCGAGCATAAGCTTAGCAATTTTTTCAAAGTCATCATGAGTGAGCTGATTAAAAATAACAATTTCGTCTACCCTGCCCAAAAATTCAGGACGCAGGAAGCGCTCAAGGGCTTTCATTGTAACTTCTGCATTAATATCGTTTGCTGTTTTATTGAAACCTAACGAAGCAGAGTCGGTAGAACCTGCATTCGAAGTCATAATAATAATTGTATTTTCAAAATTAACACTTCTGCCCTGTGCGTCTGTTATTCTGCCCTCATCAAGAATTTGAAGAAGAATATTGAGAACATCCTTATGTGCCTTTTCAATCTCGTCAAAAAGGATAATACTGTACGGCTTACGTCTAACCTTTTCTGTAAGCTGACCGGCATCATCATAACCAACGTAACCCGGAGGAGAACCGATAATACGGGAAACGCTGAATTTTTCCATAAATTCGCTCATATCAAGACGAATAAGATTATCCGGGCTGTCAAATAAACTATCTGCAAGGCGCTTAACAAGTTCCGTTTTGCCGACACCCGTAGGGCCTACAAATATAAACGACTGCGGTCTTTTTTTAGGGCTGATATTCACTCTGCCCCTTCTGACGGCATTTGAAACCTTTTCAATAGCCGTATCTTGACCGATTATATGCTCTTTAAGTTCACTTTCAAGATTTGCAAGCTTTTTAATATCATTTTGCTCAATCTTAGTTGCAGGAATACCGGTCCAAAGTGATATAACCTTTGCTAAATCAGACTCCAAAACCTGATTATCGGATGCTTTTTCCTTAAGGTCGGCTATTTTTTCGTCAAGTTGAATAACTTCACTTTTAAACTTAGTTACAAGCTCGTAGTCAATTTCTTCGTTTTCCTCAGGATTGGAAAGCCTTTCTATATTGCTCTCTAAAAGCTTTTTTCTGTCAAGTGCCATCTGGTATTGGCTGATAGCCGGATTGCGCAAATTTGCGCTTGTGCAGCTCTCATCAAGCAAATCTATGGCTTTATCGGGAAGATATCTGTCAGTAACATATCTTTCGGACATAGTAACGGCTTTATATACAAGCGAGTCTGAAATCTGCACCTTATGATAATCTTCATAATATCCCTTAATGCCAACAAGCATTTTATATGCATCGTCGATTGACGGTTCTTCAACCTTAATAGGCTGAAAACGTCTTTCAAGAGCGGCATCTTTTTCGATATATTTTCTGTATTCATTAAAGGTAGTAGCGCCGATTACTTGAATTTCACCTCTTGAAAGAGCAGGCTTAAGAATATTGGCAGCATTCATTGTACCCTCTGAATCGCCGGTACCTACAAGATTATGAACCTCGTCAATAAACAAAATAATATTACCCTCGTTTTTAACCTCATCAACAAGGCCTTTAATTCTGCCTTCAAACTGGCCCCTGAACTGAGTGCCGGCAACAAGTGCGGTAAGGTCAAGAAGGTAAATCTCTTTGTCAGCAAGACGTGCAGGCACCTCTCCCTTAGCAATTTTGATTGCAAGGCCCTCTGCTATAGCGGTTTTGCCGACGCCCGGCTCACCGATAAGGCATGGGTTATTTTTTGTTCTTCTGCAGAGAATTTGAACTGCACGTGCAATCTCGCTTTCTCTGCCGATAATATTATCGATTTCGCCCTGCTTAGCACGTTCGGTAAGATTAGTACAGTAAGTATTGAGGAATTTTCTTGAATCATCCTTCGCTCCTCTTTTACCCTTTCTGCGCTTTTTGCCGTTTGGCTGAGAATCGGAATTATCGGTGGTAATTTCTTCTTCACCGTCTTCTGTCGGAGAAAGAGCACCGTTAATTAAGTCGGAAAAAGGCATAGTTTGAGCGCCGTCAAAATTTTCAGGATTAAACATTTCGGACAAATTATCAAGATTAAAATCGCCCATATTTTCCATAAAATCAGCCATTTGCTCGCTTGCAGCTTCAATTTCCTCGTCGCTGATGCCAAGCTTATCAATCATTTGATTAATTGAACCGATATTAAGCTCCCTTGCACATTTAATGCAAAGTCCTTCAGGAGTAACCTTATCATTTTCCATTTTTTGAATAAACACAACCGCCGGTCTTTCACCGCAGCGTGAACACATTTGCTGTTTCATTAAATCACCTCGTAATAGGTAGTCAGCTTATTTTTCAGAGGAATCGCTTTTTTCTTTATTTTCCTTGAGCTGACGAATAAATCCCGGTGCGTAACCGAAAAGGGACGCAAAAGCAAGAATTGCAGAAATAATAACCATAATCATTATTACGGTATTATTAAGTTCCAAGCCTTTAAAGAAGTCAATGCTGAGAAGCGCACCGTCAGGGCCGATAGCAATAATTGTTATCATAAATGTATAAAATACAACAGTTGCAAGTTTTCCCCAAATCTCAGCGGCAACAGGGCGCATACCCTTTGACATCAAAATAGCTGCGCCGATAATCATTAACAGTTCTTTAAATATAAAAAGGAACAAAATATACTTAAGCGGACCGTCCCAAAACTTAACAAGCAAAATAATAACAATTGCTATCTGTGACAGTTTATCCGCAATAGGGTCAAGAATTTTGCCGAGATTTGACACCATATTATATTTTCTTGCAATTTTGCCGTCAAATACATCGGTTAAAGCCGCGACAATCATAGTTATAAAAGCGGCTATGTATTGTTCTTTAATAAAAAGAACGGAAAAAACAGGAATAAGTGCAATTCTTACAAAGCACAACCAGTTAGGAATTGTATTCCAATTTTCAAAAAGGTCTTTAACATTTTCATTAAATTTACTCATAGCTTATCCTCCTCATATCAAAGGGTTGAATTTATTAATATATTCTATAATCACACTGCTTCTAAGCTGTGTAACAAACTGATTTTGGGTGGTCATAATATCAAGCACAAATTCACAAACAGCTGAAATAACAATCAAGTAGGCGCCGGATTTAACCAAGCCGAATACTCCGCCAAAAAAGCTGTTTGTTTTGTGAAAAGGAAGTTCCTTCTCTTTTCTTATTTTTTTTGCAAAAGAAAGTATAATATTTGTTATTACATAAAAAAGAACAAAAGTCAATAGAATTAAAAGTATTTTAATAATTTCTTGAACAATAGGACAAAGAATATTATCCGTTATATAAACAGCGGCTTCGTTTGAATTAATATTTGAAAGCGATTTAACAGTCGAATTATCCTTTACAAAAAATGAAAAGGTGTTTGCAAAAGATTTAACATTTTCTGTAAATTTTGTTATTTCGCCCGAATCATTAAGCTTTTTTGATACATATTCAAGAATATATCTTCTTACAACTTTATTATATATTATAACATTATAATTATTTCCTACAAAAAGAGAAAGCGGAACTGCAATAATAAAGCGAAGTGCTGACAAAAGTGAAATTAAAAATCCTCTTTTAATACCGACAAAAACGGTCAAGGTAACAAATATAACAAGTGTTAAATCAACAAGGTTCATTATTTATCACTCTCATTTCTTTCAATAAGAGATTGCCTGTGAATAAATACAGCAGAGCCCATTTGGCAAATTGATTTAACGGAATCGTCGACGCTTACTCTTTTCTTTTGCTTCATATTGCCAAGAGAATAAGTAACGATATTACTGTCGGTCAGCACACTCACAACGCTTGGCGATGCCGAAATATATCTGATATTACCGTTAACCGTTGTTTCGCTTTTTGTATTGCCACCTGCTCTTACTCTGACAAGTTTATTTTCCGTAGAATTGCTGTAATCGTTATAAGCCAAAACAAGCTCGTCATTAGGAGTAAACGTATAGCAAACAGTATTTATTTTTCCACATTCAAAAACGGTCTTTAATTTTTTTTGATTAGAAACAATGCCGATATAATCGTCTGCCACAACGTATAAATTATCGCTGTTGTATTTAAGTTCAAGAACGTTACAGTTTGGCAAATCAAGAATTGCCTTTGGCTCGCTTGTGCCGACATTCATAGTATAAAGTTTTGCCTTAAGCTGAGCATTTTTACTGTTAAGTGCAACAAAGGCAATTTTACTGCCGCTGTTATTAATCGCAATGTCAATAATATAGCCATAATCCAAATCATAGCTCATTTTTTTATCAAGCGATTTATTGTAAACAGTCACGTTGCAAAGCTTATCACCGGATAGAGTTGCAAGCACAGTGTTTCCGTTTTTAGCTACGTCGCCGCAAAGAATATTGCCTTTGAGTTCATTTTCATACACATTTTCGCTGGTATTGTCAAGGCGTATTTTTGTACTTCCTTGGTCAACAAGCAAAGAATAAATACCTGAAGTTTTAATAACAGGATTTGAATAACCGTGGTCAAAGGTATACTTAGCGACTGCCTTTTTTGTATCAATAACAGTAAAGGTTGACGGAGTTAAAACACCAAGCTTATTATTAATATTTTTAACTGTCACATTTTGAGATGAATCAAGATTATAAGAAAAATTATTTTTATCTACATTTTGGGAAATGGAAAGTTTACCGCTTGAATCGGTAAAATGCTCTTTAACGGTATTAATATTAATCTCGCAAACCTTCATTACAATTAATACTGCAACAACAATGGCAATTATAATCCAAATGATAGTTTTATTTTTTCTGTCTTTTTTTGCTTTCAGCTCTTTTTTGCGCATTTCACGCTGATTGCCTGCCACATATCTCACCTGCCTAATAATTAATCTTATTCAAATAAAGCCCCTGTGGCGGAGCAGTTTTGCCTGCACGCTTACGTTCTTTTGAAAGAATTATATCTTTCAACTCATCTTTTTTTATTTTTCCTTCAGACACAAACAAGAGAGTGCCAACCATAATTCTTACCATATTGTAAAGAAATCCGTCAGCTTCAACTTTAAAATATACAATATCTCCCTCTCGCCAAACCTTAAAAGATTTCACACTTCTTACCGTATCCTCAACGTCGCTTTTAGCCGAGCAAAATCCCGAATAATCGAAAGTGCCGACATAAGCCTGCGCCTGAGAATTAAGATAATCGGCATCAATGAAACGCCTGTAATAATAAGCATATTTCGGCAAAAAAGCATTAGGCCTTTTGCCATTATAAAGCTTATAAATATATTCTTTTGATTTGCAGGAATATCGAGGGTGAAAGTTGATTTCACATTCCTCGCAATCAATAACGGCAATATCACCTGGAAGCTTTGAATTAAGCGCCATAATAACGCCCTCATTTGATATATTCATATCTGTTTCAAGAGTGAGAACATACATATTTGCATGAACAAACGAATCCGTTCTGCTGCAACCGGTCACGTCAAGTCGCTTTAAAAAGACCTTTTCAACAGCGTCTTGAAACACTTCTTGAACGGTAACGGCATTTTTTTGCACCTGCCAGCCGTGATATGAAGAGCCGTCATATTGAATTGTTATTTTTAGTTTTCTCATATTACTTTTTTAAATATAAAATTAAACGAAATAAGAAGCGCAATAAACACAATTACTGCCGCAAGAGCAATATAATCTCTTGCCTCAAATTTCATAACCTTCATTTTTGTCCTGCCGTCGCCGCCACGGTAGCAACGGCATTCCATGGCATATGCAAGCTCATTGGCTCTCCGAAACGCTGAAATAAAAAGAGGAATGAGAACGGGAACAAGTGCCTTTGCCCTATGGATAAGACCTCCTGAATCCATATCCGCACCACGTGATTTTTGAGCGGACATAATTTTATCAATTTCTTCAATCAAGGTAGGAATAAATCTCAAAGCAATGGTCATTGTCATCGAAATTGAATGAACGTCAATTTTTAATATTTTAAGCGGCTTCATCAGCCTTTCAAGCCCGTCCGTCAACTCATTAGGCGAAGTAGTATACGTTAAAAGCGAACTTATAACAACAAGGGTAATAATTCTAATTGCCATAAACACGGCAGTCATAATGCCGTCCTCGGTTATTTTGAGTTTCCAAATTTGAACAAGCGGCTCACCCTTACCGTAAAAAAGATTAAGAACAGCCGTAAACAAAATAATAATTGCAAGAGGTTTGATACTTTTAAACACCGTTTTAAGAGGTATTTTAGAAATTAGCACAAGCGCAATTGTTGCAACTACAATAACACCGAGAGCAGGCAGGGTTTTGCAAATAAAAATTGCAACTATAAGCAAAACAGTAAGAATAATTTTCATTCTTGAATCCATTTTGTGAACAACGGAATCGCCCGGGAAATACTGACCTATCGTGATATCTGTAATCATTAATAAGCACCTCCCGCCAAAAGCCTTTTATATTCTTCAACGCCCTGCTCAACCGTATAAATATCGGTTCGGCAATCAATGCCCGACGCCTTTAGTTTCAGGAATATATCTGTTATTTCAGGGACATTAAGCCCCATTTTCTTAAGCTCGTCGCCATGAGAGTATACCTCATTTACACTGCCGCAAAAAGCAAGCTTGCCCTTATTCATAACAATAACCTTTTTGCAAAGCTTGGCAACGTCTTCCATAGAATGGGAAACAAACAAAACAGTATTTCCCATTTGGCTTTGATATTCTTTAATAAGATTAAGTATAGTATCCCTTCCCTTAGGGTCAAGACCGGCACACGGCTCGTCAAGAATAAGCACCTGAGGCTCCATAGCAATAATTGATGCGATTGCAACACGTCTTTTTTGACCACCGGAAAGATCAAACGGTGATTTTTTTGAAAATTCATCAAACGAAAGACCTACAAATTCCATACTTTTTCTTATTCGTTTGTCAATTTCAGCTTCATCAAGCCCCATTTGTTTTGGACCAAAGGCTATTTCCTTATAAACATCCTCTTCAAAGATTTGATATTCGGGATATTGAAAACAAAGACCGACAGCAAAACGAACTTGCCTGATTTTTTTTCTGTTTTCTTTAGTCCAAATATTTTCACCGTCAAGAATAACATTGCCCTTATGAGGCTCAAGAAGCCCGTTTAAATGCTGAATTAGGGTAGACTTGCCGGAGCCTGTATGACCGATGATTCCAACAAGTTCGCCTTTTTCAATTTCAAGGCTTACATCATCAAGTGCAGCAGTTTGAAACGGAGTTCCCATACTGTAAAGATATTCAAGATTTTCGCAGACAAGAAACGCCATTTATACTTTTGCCTCCAAAGTTTTCTTTAAAAATTCAACGCAATCATCTGCGTTTAAAATTGTATTTTCACTTTTCAATCCAAGCCTATGTATAAGCTCTGTTGACTGAGGAACGTCAAGACCGAGTGACTTAACCTCATCAAATTTTGAAAACACGTTTTGCGGTGTATCATCAAGCTTAATTTCACCGCCGTCCATAACAACTACCCTATCAGCCTGAACCGCCTCATCCATATAATGAGTTATAAGAACGATAGTAATTCCGTCTTCCTTATTAAGCTTTTTAATCGTACTTAAAACCTCTTTTCTGCCGCTTGGATCAAGCATAGCAGTAGGCTCATCAAGAACGATACACATTGGTTTCATAGCAATTATGCCTGCAACGGCAACACGCTGTTTTTGACCTCCGGAAAGCTTATTCGGCGCTTTAAGGCGATATTCATACATACCCACCGTTTTAAGGGCATTGTCAACCCTTTTTCTTATTTCTTTAGGTTCAACTCCTAAATTTTCAACGCCAAAAGCAACGTCCTCCTCAACAATAGAGGATACGATTTGGTTATCGGGATTTTGGAAAACCATTCCGACCTTGCGCCTGATGTCAAATATAGTTTCATCGTCCACAACTTTTTGACCGTCAACAATAACCTCACCGCTTTGAGCAATATTAATACCGTTAATAAGCTTAGCCGTTGTTGATTTACCTGACCCGTTATGGCCTAAAATTGCAACAAAGCTACCTTTTTCTATTGTCAAATTAAAATTCTTAAGCACATCAACAGTAACCTGATTTTCATCGTCATCATCAATCGCATAAGAAAAGCTTACATTTTTAAATTCAATTAAATTCATTATTTCAACATCCAAATTGCCGTTGAGCCGCAAGGAAGAACTCTGCCGTTTGAAGAAACAGGAATACCAATTTCATCAGCACTAACCTTTCCGCCTCGTTTATTAGTAATTACATCATCAAGAATATATTTCATAACAGAGGCTGAAAGCCCTGTAGTATACGAATTAAGCATAACCATAAGCGGTTTATCAGAAAGCACTTGTTCAACAAGTTTTACAAAATCGTAAATGCTGTCCTCAAGATGCCATATCTCACCTTTAGGACCTCTGCCGTAGCTCGGAGGGTCAAGAATTACGATATCGTACTTATTGCCTCTCCTGATTTCACGATGAACAAATTTAATGCAATCATCAACAATCCATCTTACTTGACCGTGGTTAACTTCGGACGCAGTTGCATTTTCCTTTGCCCATTGAACCATACCTCGTGAAGCATCAACATGAACTACCGAAGCGCCCTCTTTAAGGCAAGCAACCGTTGCACCGCCGGTGTATGCAAAAAGATTAAGAACTCTGACCTCACGACCGTCAGCTTTCGCTTTTTTGATAACCTCTCTTGTAAAATCCCAATTTACTGCCTGCTCCGGGAAAATTCCCGTATGCTTAAAGCCCATGGTTTTGATGTTAAAAGTTAAATCCTTATATTTTACCTGCCAAGATGAAGGAATTTTAGTATGTATCTGCCATCTGCCACCACCTGTTCTTGAACGAAGGTAGGTAGCATCAGGCTGAAACCAGTATTTATTTACCTTTTTACTTTTCCATATAACCTGGGGGTCAGGTCTGACAAGAATCTCTCTCGTCCATCTTTCAAGCTTATAACCGCTGCTGCAATCTATAAGTTCATAATCTTCCCAATCTTTTGAATATCTCATATATTAAATCCTTTATGACAATCTGTTCCTGACAACATCTGCAATTTTGTTGCCGAGGGTTGTTATCTGTTCTAAATCGCTGCCCTCAAGCATTACACGAATAAGCGGTTCTGTTCCGCTTACACGAACAAGAACACGACCCTCGCCCATAAGTTCCATTTCAGCCTGCTGAACGGCAGAAATGATATACTCATCATTATTGTATTTTTGCTTACCCTCAGGTGTAACCTTAACGTTTATAAGCACTTGAGGATAAACCTTCATAATTTTAGCCAACTCAGAAAGCTTTTTACCTGATTTAACTACTGCTTCAATAAGCTGAACACCTGAAAGTTCGCCGTCACCCGTTGTTGCGTAATCGAGAAAAATAACGTGACCGCTTTGCTCGCCGCCGATATTGTAGCCTTCCTTTAACATTCTTTCAAGAACGTATCTGTCACCTACTGCGGTTTTGGCACAGGCAATATCATTTTCCTCGCAAAACTTAAAGAATCCCATATTGCTCATAACCGTAACAACGGCTGTATTTTTAGCAAGAGTGCCTTCATCTTTCATTTTCTTTGAGCAAATAGCAATTACCTTATCACCGTCGACAAGTTCGCCGTTTTCATCAACGGCAAGCATTCTGTCTGCGTCCCCGTCAAAAGCAAGACCCAAATCAAGCGAAGCATCCTTAACAAATCGCATAAGTTCCTCGGGGTGAGTTGAGCCGCAATTGTCGTTTATATTTGTTCCGTCAGGTGTATCGGAAAGCATTAAGCATTTAGCACCCAACGAAGTAAATATTTCCTTAGCACAAACTGAAGCACTGCCGTTAGCGCAGTCAAGAGCGATTGAGAGACCGTCGAAACGAACATCCGTTGTTGAAACAACGTGTTTAACATAATCACTCACTGCCGTTTTGCAATAAAGCCTATTGCCGACATTACCGCCGGTAAGAACCGGAATTTCCTCGGCGTTGTCAAGAATGATTGCTTCAATTTCATTTTCAAGAGCATCATCAAGCTTATAGCCGTTGCCCTGAAAAATCTTAATTCCGTTATATTCGCAAGGATTGTGAGAAGCAGAAATCATAACGCCCGCCTCACAGCCATATTTATCAACCAAATAAGCAACTGCAGGAGTAGGGACAATGCCTACCGAAAGAACGTTACATCCGACCGAACAAAGCCCTGCCGTAAGTGCCGCTTCAAGCATATCCCCCGAAGCACGAGTATCCTTACCGATAAGAACCGTCGGCTTTGCCGATTTGCTTTCCTTAAGCAAAACCATAGCAGCCGCTCTGCCTATTTGAAGTGCAAGTTCAGAAGTCAAATCAACATTTGCAACTCCTCTTACACCGTCTGTACCAAAAAGTCTGCTCATAATAGTTCCTCATTTCTATATAAATTCAATTATTATAAAAGTGATTGTTGACCGGGTTGTTCAATTTCCAAATGCTGATATGCAAGAGGAGTAACACATCTGCCTCTCGGCGTTCTTGAAAGGAAACCTATTTGCATAAGATAAGGCTCATAAACGTCCTCGATAGTAACCGACTCTTCGCCTATAGCCGCCGCAATCGTATCAAGCCCTACAGGACCGCCGTTATAATTTTTAATCATAGTTGTTAATAAAACTCTGTCTATATTATCAAGACCGAGATTATCTATTTCCATTCTTTCAAGAGCGTCAACTGCCGCTTCCTTACTGATTACACCGTCATACTTAACCTGAGCAAAGTCACGGCTTCTTTTAAGAAGTCTGTTAGCAATACGAGGTGTTCCCCTTGAACGAGAAGCAATTTCCATAGCGCCTTTTTCATCAACAGGGATATTAAGAATATCTGCGCTTCTTTTAACTATTGACGAAAGCTGCTCGTTCGTATACATTTCAAGCCTGAAAATCACGCCGAACCTGTCACGAAGAGGTGCTGAAAGCTGACCTGCACGGGTGGTTGCGCCGATAAGGGTGAAATGCGGTAAATCAAGCCTTATTGACCTCGCCGAAGGGCCTTTGCCGATAATAATATCAAGTGCTCCATCCTCCATTGCCGGATAAAGGACTTCCTCAACCTGCCTGTTAAGGCGGTGAATTTCGTCAATAAATAAAACGTCACCCTCCTGCAAATTTGTAAGAAGAGCCGCCAAATCGCCCTGCTTTTCAATAGCCGGACCGCTTGTCACACGAAGATTAACACCCATCTCATTTGCAATAACACCTGCAAGAGTAGTTTTACCGAGACCGGGAGGACCATACAAAAGAACATGGTCGAGTGCTTCTCCTCTTCCCCTTGCCGCCTGAATATAAACGGCAAGATTTTCCTTAACCTTATCCTGACCGATATAATCGTCAAGTACCTTAGGTCTTAATGAATTTTCTATATCGTTATCCTCAGGAGTAAAATCAGAAGTAACTATTCTGCTTTCAAAATCCATTTCGGTTTCCTGCATAAACGATTACCTCCTTATAAATTCTTTGCAAGCTCTTTCAAGCCATACCTAATCATTTCATCAACCGACATTGAGCTGTCAAGCGAGCCGACAACAACCGCCGCATCCGACTGCGAATAGCCGAGAGAAACGAGAGCCTCAATAGCCTCTGCGCTTGCGCTGTTTTCAATATTTTTCTGCAAATTGGAAACTGTAGCAGAAGCCGCTTCGGTAGCGATTGAGCCGATTTTATCCTTAAGTTCAAGAACTACTCTTTCAGCCGTTTTCTTACCGACTCCCTGCGCTGCTGTAATCGACTTAGCGTCACCGGATGCTATGCAAAGCGCCAGCCTATCGGGAGTAAGCTCGGAAAGAATTGCGACAGCCGCCTTAGGACCGATACCCGATACGGTAATAAGAAGCTTAAAAGCATCAAGCTCGGCAGTGGTGGCAAAGGCATACAAATCCATTGCGTCCTCACGAACTGCAAGGTGAGTAAATACATTTATTTCCTTGCCGATTTCGCCGAGTTGCTTAGCAGTATTAAGTGAAATGAAGCACTTAAAGCCAACACCGCCGCATTCAACAACTATAAAATTAATATCGCAAGCAGTAAGCTTGCCCCTTAAATTATATATCATAACAAATCCCTTTATTTCAGTGAATTAAGCTTTCCCATCATTGAACCGGAGCAATGACCGTGGCAAATAGCCATAGCCAAAGCATCGGCAGTGTCATCAGGTTTAGGTATTTTAGCAAGACCGAGCATTAATCTCGTCATTTCCTGCACCTGCTTTTTTTCAGCCCTACCGTAGCCTACAACCGCCTGCTTAACCTGAAGCGGAGTATATTCAAAAATGTCAACCCCATAATTTTGAGCCGAAAGAGTGATAACTCCCCTTGCCTGCGCCACGTCAATAACTGTCTTTGCATTATTGTTGTAGAAAAGCTTTTCCATACTCATAACTTCAGGCTTATACTTTTCAAACAGATAGCACATATCGTTATAAATCGTTTGAAGCCTAAGAGGAAAATCGGTATGAGCCTCGGTAGTTATAGCGCCGTAGCCGAGAACACGAAACTTATTCATTTTATATTCAAGCACACCCCAGCCGACGATTGCGTAGCCCGGGTCAATTCCGAGAATTATCATATCATACTACCCCATAATAAATCAATTAATTATATCACAGTAATTATTAATAAGCAATATATAATATATAAATTATTTATTATAATAAAGCTAAATGGCATTAAAAAAGGCAGTCAAACGACTGCCTTTAATCCCTCCGAGTGCAACAAGTTGCACCCACCTCCTATTTGCAAGGAAGCAATTATTCTGTTTTACCTTTTAATTGATGGACAAATTTTTGAAGTTCTGTCATATTAAAAGTATATCTTCCCATATCGGTATTAGGGATATAATACCTGGAGCATACCTCACTGCCTAAAGGTGCAAATGACTGCTTAAGCGAATTATACATATAATCTGCCGACTGCCTTGCATTAGAGCCGCTTGCGATAACAGCGCCGACCCTTTTCGGCTTTTTAATAGGCGGATTAGAGCCACGCTTATAGCGAGCGTTATAGTAACGCTGAAATCTATCCAAAATCGCCTTAATCGGAGCAGGAAAGAAATTATTATACACAGGAGTAAAGAATGCTATGTAATCGGCATCCTCAAAATCCTCAAAAAATATATCCAAATCCTTATTAGAGCACCCGTCGTGATATTCGCACCATTTGCAATCGGTGCAAGGTGACGGAGCAAGCTTGTAGCTGTCATAAAGCTTAATTTCGCAATCAAGAAAGTATTTACGAACCTGATTGATAAGTTCCTGACATATACCGTCCTGACGGGGAGAACCCATAATTATCAACAATTTTTTCATTATTTTTCAACTGAATATTCAATAGAATTAGACTTACACCATTCCTCAGCCTTTTCAAGAACGAATTTATTTTCAAATTCGTCAAAGCCCTCGCTTATGGAAGAATAGGCATTAAAATATTTCCAAAAAGTGTCAATATATTCATTGCCTGAAAGCTTTTCCAAAACAGCGCTGACCTTTTTATTATCAAGAAATTTGATATAGGCTCTGATAACCTCTTCATTAGAGATTGTCAAGAAAGGAATAAAGCCGTTAGTCATTAAATCCTCGGTATCGTCACATTCAAGTTCAACGCTTGAATGAACCTGAGAATCAACTCTTGAATACCAATATTCACCGCTTCCGCCCCAAACAAAGCGAAGCGTCTTTTCATCAAGTAATAGTTTCATCAAAAATACCTCGTTATAACTGTTATATAAATATTATATGCTAAAACAGTTAAAACTACTTTTCAATAGAGTTCATCAAGCCGCCGTTTTTAATAATATTTTGAATAAACGGCGGAAAAGGCTGAGCCTTATAGGTTTTGCCTGTTGTGCAGTTAGTTATTAAACCGCTGTCAAAGTCAACCTCAACTTCATCACCGGCTTTTATATCCTTAGCGGCCTCGTCACATTCAAGAATCGCAAGGCCGATATTTATTGCATTTCTGTAAAAAATACGTGCAAAAGTAGATGCAATTACGCAGGAAATGCCCGAAGCCTTAATAGCGATAGGCGCATGTTCTCTTGAAGAACCGCAACCGAAGTTAGCCTCGGCAACCATAATATCGCCCGGCTTAACATTATTTACAAAATCGGCATCAATATCTTCCATACAGTGCGATGCGAGCCAAGCCTCATCGCTCTTATTAAGATAACGTGCGGGAATGATAACATCGGTATCAACATTATCGCCAAATTTATGTACTGTACCCTTTGCTTTCATATTCCTACCTCCTATATTTCTCTCGGGTCTGCAATGTAGCCTTTAATAGCAGAGGCAGCAGCTACAGCAGGAGATGCGAGATATATTTTAGAATCAACGTGGCCCATTCTGCCGACAAAGTTACGGTTTGAAGTTGAAACAGCAACCTCACCTGCAGCCAAAATACCCATATGGCCGCCAAGGCACGGACCGCAGGTCGGAGTTGAAACAATAGCGCCTGCTTCAACAAAAGCTTCTGCAATACCCTCTTTTATGCACTGAAGATAAACGTTTTGAGTTGCAGGAATTACGATACAGCGAACGCCGTCGGCAATCTTCTTACCCTTAATAATTTCTGCCGCTGTGCGCATATCCTCAATTCTGCCGTTAGTGCAAGAGCCGATAACAACCTGATCGATTTTAACATCGGAAAGTTCGTCAACAGTCTTGGTATTTTCAGGAAGGTGAGGGCAAGCAACGGTAGGAGCAAGAGTTGAAAGGTCAATAGTAACCACGCTGTCATACTCTGCATCCTCGTCAGCCTCATAAACCTCATAAGGGCGCTCACTTCTACCCTTAACATATTCAAGAGTTATATCATCAACAGGGAATATTCCGTTTTTAGCGCCGCATTCAATAGCCATATTTGAAATGCAAAGACGGTCGTCCATCGAAAGTTCCTTAATGCCGTCACCTGTAAATTCAAGTGACTTATAAAGAGCACCGTCAACACCGATTTCACCGATAAGATGAAGAACAACGTCTTTACCGCTGATACAAGGTGCTTTTTTGCCTGTGATTACCACTTTAATCGCAGACGGAACCTTAAACCAAGCTTTACCTGTTACCATACCTGCTGCCATATCGGTTGAGCCAACGCCTGTTGAAAAAGCACCGAGTGCACCGTATGTGCAAGTATGAGAGTCGGCACCGATGATGCAATCGCCGCAGGTAACAACGCCCTGCTCAGGCAAAAGTGCATGCTCAATACCCATATTTCCCACATCATAATAATGCGTAATATCATACTTTTTGGCAAATTCCCTAACCTGCTTGCAGTTTTGCGCAGATTGAATATCCTTGTTAGGAGTAAAATGGTCCATAACAAGAGAAATCTTAGTCCTGTCAAAAACAGAATTTTTGCCGAATTTGGTCATTTCATTAATTGCAACAGGAGAAGTGACGTCATTACCAAGTACCATATCAAGCTTTGCTTCAATAAGCTGACCTGCTACAACGCTGTCAAGACCTGCGTGCTTAGCCAATATTTTTTGAGTCATTGTCATACTCATAGCTATCACCCTTTTCGTTAATATATTCAAACAAATAGATGTATATAATAATTAAAACTATATATCATCTGTGAATGAGCCTTCGCCTCTTTCAAGTGAAGTAATACCTGTGCGGGCAAGCTCAACAATAGTAAATTCATTTTCAAGTTCTTCAACAAACATATCAATAGTGCTTCCGAGACCTGTAAATTCAAATGTAATTGTAGTCATTGATACATCAATCACACGAGCACCCCAACGAGCATTAAATGCAAGAAGTGCATTCTTATGCTCAATACCCTGAGCGTGCACCTTAACAAGTAAAAGTTCAGATGAAACGGAACTGTCAGGCTTAAGCTCGGAAACCTTTTTAACGATTTCAAGCTTTAAAAGCTGAGCTTTAATTTGCCTTACGTTTTCAGGCTCGGTTTCAGTTTCAATAGTCATACGAGAAAACTTTTCATCCTCTGTTTCACTAACTGTAAGAGATGAAATATTATAACTTCTTCTTGAGAAAAGGCTGGCAACTCTTTGAAGTACGCCGCTTTCATTATCAACAAGAACTGACAATACTAATTTTTCTTTCATTGTTAGCTGCCTCCTTAATTAAATTTTTCAATAATATCCGTATGAGCTCCTCCCGGAGGAATCATAGGAAGTACGTTGGAATCAGGGCTGATTCTGCAATCAACCAAAACAGGTCCGTTATATTCAAGCGTTTCTTTAAGAACAGCATCAATATCGTCATTAGTGCTGATACGAAGTGCCTTAACGCCAAATCCCTCTGCAACCTTAACAAAATCGGTTGCTCTGTGTGGGTCTGTATCCGCAAAGCGATTTTCATAGAAAAGCTTTTGCCACTGACGTACCATACCCAAAACGGTATTATTCATAATAAACATTTTAACAGGAATATTATATGAGCACATCGTAGCAAGTTCTGAAAGATTCATGTGGAAGCCACCGTCACCTGCAAACATAACAACTGTTTTGTCAGGGCAGCCCATTTGACCGCCCATTGCCGCACCCATTGAATAACCCATAGTGCCGAGGCCTCCGGAAGTAAGAAGGGTTCTCGAATGCTTAAATTTATAAAATTGCGCAGCCCAAAGCTGATGCTGACCTACATCTGTTACAACAATAGTGTCATCCGGTGTTGCGGCATCAATCTTTTCAATAAGAGTCTGCGGATTAACATAATCGCCGATTTGAAGTTGCTTGAAAGGACGACGGAATGTTTCAATCTCTTTTCTCCATTCGCTGTGGTCAAGTTGCTCAATCTCTCTTGTAAGAATAGGAAGCACCTCTGCAAGGTCGCCACGAAGATGATAATTTGAAACAATATTTTTATCCATTTCTGCAGAGTCAATATCAATATGTAAAATTTCTGCATTAGGAGCAAATTTCTTTCTGTTGCCGGCAACACGGTCTGAAAAACGAGCGCCGCATGTAATAAGAACGTCGCAATCGTGAGCAGCTTTGTTACATTCATAGTGGCCGTGCATACCGATAAGACCGAGATGAAGCGGGTTATCATAAGGAAATGCACCGAGACCCATAAGGCTTGAAGCAACAGGAGCGTCAATCTTTTCAGCAAAGGTAACCAAATCCTCACCTACATTTGAAAGGATAGCTCCGCCGCCAACATAAATAAGAGGTTTCTTAGCATTTCTGATAAGCTCGACTGCTCTTTCGACAGCACTTTTCTTAGGTTCTTTTGCCTTTTCTGCTTCAACCTTAGGCATAGGTGTATATTCACACTCAGCCGCAGTAATATCTTTAGGAATATCAATAAGAACAGGACCTTTTCTGCCGCTTTGAGCAATAGAGAATGCACGACGAATAGTATCTGCAAGTTCTTCTACGCTCTTAATTTGAAAATTATGTTTAGTAATAGGCATAGTGATACCGCAAATATCAACCTCTTGGAATGAATCTCTGCCAAGACCGGAGGTTGCATAGTTGCAGGTAATAGCTACTATAGGAACAGAATCCATATAGGCAGTTGCAATACCTGTTACAAGATTTGTTGCACCGGGGCCTGACGTTGCAAAGCAAACACCTACTTTGCCTGTAGCTCTTGCATAACCGTCAGCCGCATGAGAAGCACCCTGCTCGTGAGCAGTTAGTATATGCTTAAATGTGTCGCCGTATTTATATAATTCATCGAAAATGTTGAGAATCGTTCCGCCGGGGTAACCGAAAATAGTATCTACACCCTGCTCTTTTAACACTTCAAGAACGATTTGGGAGCCGTTAAGCTTCATATTTCCCTCTCTCCTTTTACAAAAAAATAGACATATAAAAAAATATTAAAAATATAATATATTATTTGACTAATAAAGTCAAGAAATAAAATCAACATAATTTAGACTTGTAAAAAGAATATTTTTGTTATATACTTTATAGGAATTAATTTAAGACAACAAAGGAGAATATATATGAAGCTCGGTATTGTCGGTTTGCCAAACGTTGGCAAGAGTACATTATTTAATGCAATCACTAATTCAGGCGCTCAAAGTGCTAATTATCCGTTTTGCACAATTGAGCCTAATGTAGGTATGGTAAGTGTTCCTGACGAAAGGCTTGATAAGCTTGCCGAAATGTATAACCCTGATAAGTTCACTCCTGCAACTATTGAATTTGTTGATATTGCAGGTCTTGTAAAAGGTGCGTCTCAGGGAGAGGGTTTAGGAAATAAATTTTTATCTCACATAAGAGAAGTTGACGCAATTATTCACGTTGTTCGTTGCTTTGAAAATGACGATATTACCCACGTTGACGGAAGCGTTGACCCCGCAAGAGATATTGAAACAATCAATCTTGAGCTGGTTCTTTCCGACCTTGACATTCTTACGAGAAGAATCGACTCAAGAAAAAAAGCTATGAAAGGCGACAAAAAGCTTGCCGGCGAAGTTGAATTTCTTGAAAGACTTGCAGGTGAAATGGAAAACGGCAAGACTGCAAGAAGCGTTGAAATAAGCGAGGAAGAGCAAGAGTATTTAAAAGATGTTTCACTCTTAACGATTAAGCCGGTGATTTACGCTTGCAATATGGGTGAAAACGATTTCATCGACGGAATTGACAATAACAAGTATTACAAAGCTGTTGAGGAAATCGCAAAAGCCGAGGGCGCCGAAACACTTCCTATCTGTGCAGAAATGGAAGCGGAGATTGCCCAACTTGACGATGAAGAAAAGGCAATGTTCCTTGCAGATATGGGGCTTGAAAAGAGTGGTCTTGACAGACTTATTAAAAAAAGTTACTCTCTTTTAGGCTTAATCTCATATCTTACGGCAGGCAAGCCTGAGGTTAGAGCGTGGACAATTAAAAAAGGCACTAAAGCACCACAGGCGGCAGGTAAAATTCACACCGATTTTGAACGTGGATTTATCAGAGCAGAGGTTGTTTCTTTTGATGATTTGATGGCTTGCGGAAGTATGGCGGCAGCCAAAGAAAAAGGTCTTGTCAGAAGTGAGGGCAAGGAGTACGTTATGAAGGACGGAGATATTGTTCTTTTCCGTTTTAACGTATAATTTTGGTATATTTAATGCTCGATTTTTGTCAAAATAAGCAAAATTCGAGCATTTTTTATAATATTTAGTAGTTTTGTTTAAAAGTTTTCAAGAATTATTTGTGATTTTTGTTGACTATTTTTAAATAATTTGTTATTATTTTAACTAAGGTGGGAGAGAACTATGTCAGAGCCCGGCAAAAACATTATAAATGACACAATTCTTTCAAGTGCGCAATCAGGCGACAATAAGCAGACAGAGGCTTTAATTAGGCAATATCGAAATGTTGTTGAAGCAATTGCCGTAAAGTACATCAATTCTCCTCTTGAATATGATGACATTATTCAGGAGGGCATGATAGGACTTTTGGCGGCAATTAAAACATTTAACAATAGCAAAGGTGCTCAATTTAAAACCTATGCCCAAACCTGCATTAATAATTCCATTCAAACAGCACTTAGGAAATTCAATCGGCAAAAGGATATTCCGATAGGTTCAGTTATTGAATATGCCGAGGAGGAAATCCCGGAAGAAAACGGAGTTATAAGTGCAGAGGATTATTATATCGCCGGTGAAAGCGTTTCAATGTTGGCAAATACCCTTAAAGAAAATCTTTCTGAATATGAAAACGAAGTCTTGAGGTTACATATTGTCGGTTGCAACTACAGTGAAATAGCGAAAAGATTAAGCAAAACACCTAAATCGGTAGACAATGCGCTTCAAAGGATTAAGAAGAAATTATCGACCGTAAACTTAAAAACCGACAAATATAATTAAGAGGTGTAAGAAAATGTACGAAGACAAAACATTAGTTTGCAAGGACTGCGGAAACGAATTTGTATTTACAGCAGGCGAGCAAGAATTCTATGCGGAAAAAGGCTTTACAAACGAGCCACAGAGATGCAAGGAATGCCGTGACAAAAGAAAGCACGCTCCACGTGAATATCACGACGCTGTTTGCGCATCTTGCGGCAAAGCATGCAAGGTTCCGTTTGCTCCAAGCGGTGACCGCCCTGTTTATTGCAGCGAATGCTTCGCAAAAATGCAGGAAGAATAATTTTAATATTAAATTATACCTACATAAACAGAGCTGTTTTATTACGGCTCTGTTTTATTTTATAAAAATAAATAACTTTTTAAAAAAAGTTCTTGACATATAGGCTCACGTATGGTAATATACATAAGCACCAAACGCAGAGGTATCGAAGTGGTCATAACGAGGCGGTCTTGAAAACCGTTTGTCCGAAAGGGCGCGTGGGTTCGAATCCCACCCTCTGCGCCAAGAGAACTACACAATTATTTGTGTAGTTCTTTTTTTGCATTTTTATCGGTATAAAAATATTTTTCAAAATATGTAACTTTTCCCCTACCTCAGCCGTTACTATAGTGAAAGGACCTTTCAAAAAAGATGCGAGGTGACATAATGGAAGAATACAAATTTAACGAATGTGTAAGAACGCAAAGCAAGCGATTGTATTTAATTGCGTTGTCTTTTACAAAAAATCAGGCAGATGCTGAAGATATACTGCAAAATGTATATTTAAAACTTTTCAACTGCAAAAAAGAATTTGAATCGGACGAGCATATAGCAAAATGGCTTACAAAGGTATGCATTAATGAGAGTAAGGACTTATTAAGGCTGCATTTCAGAAAAAGAAGTGTGCCGCTTGAGGAAGCGATAAATCTCTCGTGCATTGATAACACACAAGATATAGATTTAATTAAAGCCGTTATGTCATTGCCGAAAAATCAAAGAGCTGTTATTCATTTGTTTTATTTTGAAGATTTACAAATAAATGAAATAGCAAAACTCTTAGGCATTAAGGAATCAACTGTTAAAGCACGTCTTTCACGTGCAAGACAAAAGCTTAAAGCTAAATTGGGAGATGACGATTATGAAAAATAACAGATATAAAAACGCATTTAATCAGATAGAAGTTTCCGATAGAGCAATTGATAATTTATACGACATTGCAACAAAGAAGCAAAGAAGGACAAATAATGTTGCAAAAAAGATAATTGCCACTGCAACAGCATTTATTTTAGTTATCGGCGGCGGATTCGGTATAAATTATTCAATAAGCGATAAAAAAAGCGTTGGAATATATGTTGCAAGTGCTGATGAAGTTGCAAGCATAAAAAATGCCAACAGTCAAGATTTCACTTATAAGGCTTATATTGCCGATGACGCAGACAAGCAAGAAATTATGAGCAAATGGCAAAAAGACAGGCAAAAGCTGATGAACGAGGCTGAAAAATTAGGCGATGATAATTATTCTGCATCGATAAGGTCAGGCTCAAGTATTGCGACGAACGGCAATAAAGACTATGATTTTTATACATTATCAAGCGGAAATTTCACGGTCAATACGGGTGATATTGATAATGTGAAAAAATTAACTCTTGAAAATCAAAACAAATATGCCGAGCTTTCCGTTATGGTATATAATGATGATTCAACAGATTGGAATATATGCGCAAAAAAAATTGAAATAAGCGGCGACAAGCTAAAGAAATCGTACGACAGCAAAGTATGCTCTTTTTCAAACGGCAGATTTAAAAAAGAAATTAATTTCGGCAACAGCTTCACTTGGGATTTATCGAATTTAAGTTCATATATCAATGAAACTGATAAAATTGATTTCAGCGATTTAAACGATACAATCATTGCAAGCGTTGAGTATAAGGACGGTTCAATTATTAAGCGTGGCTTTAATATTGAATTTGATAAAAACGGTGTTGCGCACTTCAGTGAGTTTGAAGTTAAATAATCCGAGCGACCAACGCTCGCCCCTACGGTAAAAAACAAAAGCACGGTGGTTAGAAATCATCTAACTGCCGTGCTTTTATTTTAAGTATGTATTAAATTATGCCTGAGCAGGAGCTCCTACAGGACAGGTAGCTTCACAAGCGCCGCATTCGATACAAGTATCTGCATCAATAACGAACTTGCCGTCTCCATCTGAAATAGCACCAACCGGGCATTCTGCAGCACAAGCGCCGCATGAAATACAATCATCTGAAATAGCGTATGCCATCATAACACCTCCTACACCATACTTTATACTTAATATATCAGTAAATGTATGAAAAATCAAGTAAAATTGAACAATTCATTTATTAATTTTTGTTCATTTTTGGTTTGTTTTCTCTAACTATTCTCACCTCGTCACGGCTGACCGTAACAGGTAATCCGTCAGGAGTATCATCAAGCCTAACCTTAAGCTGACCGGTTAAAATTGCAGTATCAACAACCGTACCTCTTCCGTACCTGCAATCAACTAATGTACCGATTTTAGGAGTAATCTTATGTAAATATTCATAAGAATTTTGCTCATACTTTAAGCAACACATAAGCCTGCCGCAAGTGCCGCTGATTTTGCCGGGAGCCAATGAAAGCCCTTGGTCCTTAGCCATTTTAATTGTAACGGAATGGAAACCGTCAAGAAAGGTTGAGCAGCAAAACGGTCTGCCGCAAATACCGAGACCGCCAAGCATTTTGCTTTCGTCTCTGACACCGATTTGTCGAAGTTCAATTCTTGTATGAAGCGTTGCCGCCAAGTCCTTAACAAGTTCTCTGAAATCTATTCTACCATCGGCAGTGAAATAGAAAATAACCTTTGAACAGTCAAATGAATACTCGGCATTGGTCAAATTCATTTCAAGCTGATGCTTTTCTATTTTTTTAGAGCAAATCTCAAAAGCTTCTTTCTCTTTAATTTTATTTTCATTAACTTTTTCACGGTCATTATCATTTGCAATACGTATAACAGGCTTCAATGGGCTGACAACTTCATCATCCTCAACCTCTTTCACACCGCAAGATGCCTTGCCGAATTCAAGACCGTTTGCAGTTTCAACGATAATTTCATCTCCGTTTTTTATATCGAGACCCTTAGGGTCAAAATAATATGTTTTGCCTGTGTCGCTGAAACGAACACCAACAACCTTAGTCATATATTTCCTCCGTTATCTGCCGATTGCTCTATTGAGCGAATAGCAGAATTTTGTAATTAATAAAGAATTATTGGCATTACTCAATGCCGTTGATTTAAGCTCGTCACAAGTATTTATAAGTTTAATTAAGCTTTGCCTTGACAAACTTGATTTAAGCAGGGCAGCACTTTCTTCCTGCCCTGATATATGCTCACTGCTCTCCCCTGCAAAAAGAGCATCACGAAAAATACTCTTAAGCAAATCGCACGCAAAAACAACACCCTGCCTGTCCTTTTGAAAAACGGAGCAAAGTGTCATCATTTCATATTCATTTGAGGTAGCAAGAGCCTTGCAAATTTTATTACAGACGTCAACAAGCTCACTTGTTTTGCTGTCCTGCAAACTATCAATTGCCTTGCCTATATTGCCGTTAAAAGTTTCAACCGTTTTTTTAGCGGTATTATAATCAACATTTTCGCAGTGAGAAGTAATATAATTTGCCGCACGTTCAATATCAACACCCTCAAGGCTTATGCAAACGCTGCGTGACAAAACGGTTGAAAGAAGGGCGCTTTTAGAATTAGTTGTCAAAATAAAGACAACATATTTAGGCGGCTCTTCAAGAATTTTCAACAGTGCATTTTGCGCATTTTGATTCATACAATGCGCATTAGCCAATATGTATATCTTATAATCAGCCTCGTTTGGCTGAACGTAAGCATCGTTAATAATATTTCTGACTGTATCAACGTGAAATGAACTGGCAGTTCCGGCAGGAATATACTCGCTTATATCAGGGTGAATCGAAGCAATAGCCTTTTTGCATTGAGCACATTCGCCGCACGGTTTATCATTACCCCTGCAAACCAAGGCGCACGCAATGTCTTTTGCAAGCGTTTTTTTGCCTATCCCCTCTTCCCCCTCAATAATGAGGGCATGAGGAAATCTGCCGCTTTCAATAAGTTTTGAAAGCCTGTCTATTACCTTTTCATTTCCGATAAAATTAGTCAGTTTCATAAATTATAACTTTCTGAATTGGTCAACATCAAGAACAAATGCAACAGCGCCGTATTCCTCAACGTCAACCGGCTTCTTTAAAAGTGAGCCTTGAAGAGTGCTGTCAACGCCGATATGGCGAACAACTCGCTTGGTTACATTTTTTTCAATAATATCAAATAACTTTTCTACTTCCTCATCTTTTACGCCAAAAAGAACAGTTGTCTGCCCGTTTTCAAGGAACATTCCCTGAGTTGAAATTTTGGTTGAAAAATATCCTTCTTCTACAGTAGATGATAACACATTTGTCAAGTCTTTATTAGACACAATTACAATTACAAGTTTCATTATATAATCACCTTTCAAAAATAGTATTCAAATAATATTATATGTAACGAAAATAGCAATATTCCTATTTGTAATATCAATTATTCCTATCAGTATTACATTATATAATATTATCCCACAATTTTCAACTTAAAGAGATATCTATTAAAACAAAATTAACACTTTAGACACAGAAAACATTTTATTAATTATCACCTTTATTTTTAATTATATAAACTGAAAGTTCACTAATTAAAGCAAAAATTCCGATAAATAAATATGTAACAGCTGAAAACGAAACCTTACTCAGCTTTTCATACTCGCCGGATATAATCATTAAAATTCTTGCAAATGAAAATGAAAAACTTAAAGAAAAAAGACCGAGGGCAAAAAAGCTAAACGACGGTTTGATAAGCTTCTTTTCATTATCAATGCTCGAAGCACAGCACAAGGTGAAACCGCAATAAAATATTATAAATATAAATTCCAAAAAGCTTTCTACGCTTTCGACATCAAAAATTTCCGTCATAATGACAAGCAATCTGCAAAAGCCCCATGCAAGAGGGACAAGGTGAAACAGCTTGAAATTTTTAAAATCGATTTTCGTTTCTCTGACAGACTTGGCACAAACAATTAAATAATAACAACTTAGAAGTGCAAAAATTGCCTGAAATCCCATAGGCAACAAGTAATTATATTCAACATACGACTGTCTTGATGCCGTTTGAATATAGCTGTAACAATTATTTACTTGATGAACAAAATCAAAAAAGTATGCAATACACAAAGCTATAAGCGATATGTAAATGCCTTTATTGCCGATAAAACTTATTTTTCTTATTTTATTTCTTGCAATTAAAGAATAAATCACGGCAAATACGACTGACAAAATGAGCACTCCATAAAGAATATATGTAAGCGACTCATTTCCGATAACAAAGCCTGTCTTACTGTCAGTAAATCTGATTAATTGAAAAAAGCGAAGAAAGCAAGCCGCAAGCGCAGTGATACTTACGGCAAGGAATGAAAAATACATAGGTTTATTTTTCAATTTATCTCCCTTATATCAGCTTTTATCTCTCAATAATCGGTTTAAATGTACGAGGTTTGCTTACGCTCTTATATGCAGGACGGATAATTTTGCCGCCGGAGGTGAGTTCCTCAAGCCTGTGAGCGCACCAACCTGCTGTTCTTGCAACAGCAAAAATAGGAGTATATAAATCCTCCGGAATTCCCAAAACCTTATATACAAGTCCCGAATAAAGGTCAACATTAGCGCACATAACCTTGTCGATGCCCTTAACTTCCGAAAACACCTGCGGAGTGAGAAGTTCAATATTTTCAAGAGTTTTAAATTCTTTTTCAAAACCTTTTTCATAAGCAAGCTTTCTTGCGTTTTCCTTAAGAATTACCGCTCTTGGGTCGCTCTTGGTATATACAGCGTGGCCCATACCGTAGATAAGACCGGAGCCGTCGCCTGCCTCCTTGTTTATAATTTTTACAAGGTAATCCTTAACCTGATTAGGGTCCGTAGGATCGGCAACATTAGCCATAATCTCACGCATTTGCTCGGCAACACGAAGATTTGCACCGCCGTGTCGAGGGCCTTTAAGAGAACCAAAGCCAGCTGTGATTGCAGAATAAGTATCCGTACCGCTTGAGGTAAGAACCCTTGTTGAAAAAGTAGAATTATTACCTCCGCCGTGATCGGCATGGAGCATAAGGCAAATATCAAGAAGTCTTGCTTCTTCTATAGTAAACTTTTTATCAGCCCTTATTTGGTTGAGAATATACTCTGCAGTTGACTGTTCCTTTTTAATCGGGTGAAGGAACATTGTTTTATTATAAAATGTTCTACGCTTAATTTGGTATGCGCCGTTCATAATGGTCGGCATTTGAGAAATAAGCTGGAGTGACTGACGAAGAACGTTTGCAACAGAAATATCATCAGGATTTTCGTCAAAAGAATAGAGAACAATAACGCATCTTGCCATTTTATTCATAATATCTTTAGATGCGTGCTTCATAATCATATCTTCAACAAATTCGTCAGGAAGCTCACGGCACTCGCCAATAACCTCTCTGAGACCTTCAAGCTGACTTTCAGTAGGCAAATCGCCGAAAAGAAGAAGCCATACAACCTCTTCAAATCCAAACCTGCCCTCATTGATGCAGCCGTTTACAATATCGTTAATATCATATCCACGATATGAAAGCTTACCGTCCTTAGGAATACGCTCTCCGTCAAGTATATAATAACCCTCAACCGAGCAAATACGGGTAAGACCGGCCATAACGCCGGTGCCATCCTCATTTCTAAGTCCTCTTTTAACATGATATTTTTGATAATCATTGGGCTTAATCCAGTTATTTTTATCAAGCTCCGAGCATAAATTAGAAAGGGCATCCATAGAAATAGGTGAAATGTAATTCTTTGGCATAATCTATCTCCTTTTCATTGTGATGAATATTTAGCAAAGGCAACAAAAACGCCTTGGTAAAAATAAAATTATTTTATTATTATACTATTTTTATAATATAAAGTCAAGGAGATGAGAGTAGTGAAAAAAGTACTAATTATTTACGTTTCGGTGCTTTTATTGACAGTTATAATCCCTGCCATTATTTGCTTTTCGCAAAACGACGGTTCATCATCAAAAGAGCTTGTAAATATTTTCAATTCATTTATAAGCATAAGCTAAAAATCATTCTAATTGGCTGTTATCGCTGATTTTTTCAAGATTAATATAAGAATTTACATTCAATTCAGCTTTTTGAACGCCGCCGTTAATATCAGATAAATATTTTTCGTAATATTCGGGACAATCCCTTGCAATAAATTTGCCTATTCTAAGCGCATTGCTTTTAGAATAAATACAGGCATTATAAGTTTTGGATATCATTTCGTTGCACGCTTTTTCAACAAGTGCGCAAAGACGTTTGTTGTCCTTTTTTGAGAGTTTATTTTGCGTACCTTTTTCAATTTCACCAAGTATTATATCTGCATTTATTTCAACATTAAAATATGCTTTGTTTTCAACAATACTTGCTGATTTTTTGCATTTTATATTTGAAAGCTTAACATCAATTTTTCCGAACTTTTCATCACTTATTTGGATTAAAACATCCTTAGCCTTATTATTCAAAATAACAAAGCCTTTTGTCTCAATATCATTTGTAATATATGCAAGTCGATTGTCAGAAAAAAGGGCTATGCCTGCCGACTTAACGGTTGATTCATCGTCTTTTCTTTCTATAACGGGTAAATAAATGTCTGAATATTTATCTTCATACAGCATTAATAACTCATTTTCGTTAACAAGAATCGACTGACCCGTTTCCTCATTATTATTTATAAGAAAAAGTATATTTTCGCTTGGAACATTAGTGTCATTTTCCTTACTTTCAAGTATAAATTTGGCTTTTTCCTTACTGACGCATATTGCAACGTCGGCTCTTGAATCCTCACTTCTCAAAAAGTAATCTATATAGTTTTTTATATCGTTTTGCGCAAGTTCTTTTGACAAGACAATTATTTTATTATGTCCGAAAAAAGCACGTTTTGAAACAGCCTTTGTAGTGTTGTTTATAGCAGAAGAAACCGTAGCTCCGCCTGCCGAAGTGTTAACGACCATATTACCCAAAGGCGTATCCGAAGCATTACTCATATTTACCTTTAAACCTTGAATTGTGACTGATAAGTTGTTGTCATAATAATCAATTCCGAGTCCTTCAACAATAAACAAATCCTTTAAATGCCTGTTACCGGTACAACCGGTGAAAAGTAAAAAACACAAAAACAATGAAAGAAATATTTTAATACATTTTGACAAGTTCATCACCATAATTTTTCTTTTTAAATATAAGAGTGAGAGTCGGAATTATAACGCAGAATACAAGAAACAAAGGGAGTGTTATTCTATAATCCGTCCCCTGTCCGTTTGCAAAATTGAGCATAAATATACTGAGCACGAATACAACAGCAGACGAAGCAAAAGCAAAGTTTCTTTTAAACTCACGTTTTATGCATGAGCAAGCACAATAAAGAGAAGTAACCGCTTTTATGAACACGCCCATTATCCAAAAGCAAATATGCAAAACATCAAGGCGTTCAAAATTTCCGAATTTTGAAATTTGAAAGAACGAATAAAAAGGAAAATTTCTCATTAAAATACTTTCGCCCATTACCGCCACAGCGAAATATAAAAGTAAAAATATGCTTAAAAATGAGAAACAAATAAACCTGATAAAATTCCTTGTGCATTTGCCGTTTACACTTGGATAAAGGACAAGAAACAATGCTATTCCGCTGGTATTTGATGAAAAAACAAATGCACTTTTCAATATACCCTTACCTTCATTTGTAATAACGGGATAAAAATTAATATCATTAAATGTATCATAATTACAAAGCAGAACGCACAAGATTGCAAGACACAAAAGAACAAAAACAAGCGCCGAAAAGCGGGAAAGTGCTTCAATACCCAATGTTGTACCGTAAAAAGCGCAGGCACAAACAATAAGCACAAAAAGGCAACCCTGCGTTTCAGGATTAAGCGTAGTTGAAGCAAAATACGAAAAACGACTTACGCTGACAGCGGCAATAAAAATAAAATATACATAATAAAGTTTTGAAACCCATTTAATATCAATTGGATTTTTATTCATTTTATAGCAAAACACAGCAGGCAATGAAAAAACAACCGTCATAAACATTGCAATAACGAAGCTTATCAATGCCTGTGAATTTATCTCGGTTGCGCTGACGGAATGAACACTTGTCAGGCTCACAACTATTCTGCAAATAAAAAGAATGTAGAATAACGAAAGCGATGAAATCTTATTTCTTTTTGCCGAGTCTAACATCAACATTAGCTCCTCTCAAATTATTTATTCTCACCTTTCTTTTAGAAAGTTTAATCCAAGATTGCCTGTAAAACAAATCAGCAAGAGATTTTTTATCAAACGGAGAAATCGGAGAGCAATAAGGAACCCCATATGGATTTATCGCACAGATATTCATACACAAAACGGAGGCGGCAAGAATTATACCGTACATTCCGGTAAGTCCTCCGATTAAAATAAAGAAAAACCGTAAAACAGATACACTTTCATAAAGAGATGACACAACATAAGATGAAATTGCCGTAAGAGCAACAACGACGAGCATAGGCGCACCAATAAGTCCTGCCGACACGGTCGTTTCGCCTATAACTATACCGCCGATAATTGAAACTGCGTGACCGACAGCTTTTGGCAAGCGCAATCCGGCTTCCCTCATTATTTCATACAAAACAAGAAGCATAAGTGCCTCTGTCATTAACGAATACGGGGTTGTTATTTCCTCTCTTGCGACAGTAAAAAGCATAGATGTCGGAATCAGTTCTTGGTGAAAGGTTCCTATTGCGACATAGACTCCGGGTAAAAAAATAGATAAAACGAAGGAAAAATAACGAAGTGTCCTGATAAATCCCGAATAAAACGGCGGAGTATCATAATCATCGGGAGTTTGAAAATTATCGCTGAAGAGAGCCGGAGTATACAAGGCAATCGGTGAACCCTCAACAAGAATTGCCACCCTGCCCTCAAGCAGCTTTGAAACGATTATATCGGGGCGCTCGGTTGACGCAACGTCGGAAAACATAGAGTTGACGCTTGTATCAACAAAAGGAACAAGCGTTCCAAAATCGGTCAAAACATTTAATTTCGAATTTTGAACGGCACTTATTATTTTAGTTACAAGTTCTTTATCGGCTCTGTCGTCCATATAAGCGATAACACAAGGTGCAGGTGCGGCAGAAGCAAGCTTTATTTGTTTTAGTTTTAAATGCGGAGTTTTAAGTCTTTTTCTAAGGAGCGCTTTATTAGTATTTAAAATTTCAACAAATGCTTCCTTAGGTGCCTTAGTTGACTCTTCATTAGTTGGCTCATCAACGCTTCTTGACGGCGGATTTTGAATACCGAAAGCAAGAGCGATATTTTCCCCGTCGACCACGACAATGGCAAAGCCGGACATAATATAATAGTAACAATCGGCAAATGTTTTAGCTTCATTAAGTTCAACGCAATTAGTAATCGAATTTTTAATATTATCTATACTGATATCTTCACTTTTTAAAATCGGAGACACAACCATTTGAGAAAGCTGGAGAGAATCTATAAGTCCGTCACAAGCGGCAAAGAATAGTTTTTTATCCCCGACCTTCGCCTTTCTTACAAGAAAATCGGAGCAATCGACAAAATCACTCTTGAAGTGTTTATAGTTTTCTTCAAGATCTTTAGAAAGCGTCATATAATCACCTGTATTATTATTGCAAATGATGTGCAAAATATTATAGGTGAAATATATGAGTTTAGTAATTATACGTGCATTTATAATTTATGTTTTTGTAATCATAGCGATAAGAATAATGGGCAAAAGGCAAGTCGGAGAATTGAAGCCGCATGAACTTGTAATAACATTTTTGATAAGCTCAACTGCGACAATTCCTCTTCAGGATAACAATATGCCTCTTTTAAACTGCATTATACCGGTACTTTTATTTGTAAGCCTTGAAATAATTGTTGCAATACTGAGCATTAAAAGCGTTAAATTCAGAAATCTTATTCAAGGCAAACCTATTGTTATTATTGACAAAGGTAAAATAGACGAAAAAAAATTGAGACAGTTACGATTTACGGTTGACGATTTGTGCGACGCTTTAAGGCAACAGGGTTATTGGGATATTGCAGAAGTACAAAATGCCGTAATTGAAACAAACGGAAGCATCAGCGCCGAAAATTGGGAAAAATACAAACCTTTAACTCCCGACAACGTAAAAATAAGCGTTGATGACAAGGGACTTCACACGGCAATAGTTATTGACGGAAAACCTGTCGAGGAATATTTTAAAAATAAAAACATTAAGCAAAGCGAAATTGAATTACTATTAAAAACGAATGGCAAAGAAGCGGACAAGCTTTTATTAATGACTGTTGATGATAACGGAAATGTTTACACAGTAAGAAAGGCGAGCACAAAATGAAAAAAATATATATTGCAATAGTGCTTTTAATAATATGTTCAGGGGTTTGCATTATTGAACAGGTAACAATTAATAAAGTATGCAGTGAAACAACAAGTATTATAAATACGGCATTAGACTTAAACGAGCAAAAAGATTTTTTAAAAGCTAAAAGTCAATGCGAAAAACTCAGGAAAATTTGGAGCAAGAGATATCCGTATTTATCTGCAATGATAGATCACTCACAGCTTGACGGCGCAAGTGCGGCAATAAAAGCGACAAAGGATATAAGCAAAGACAATGAAGATGAACTAAGCGAAAAGCTGATTGAAGCAAAAGACGAAATTCAACTGTTAAAGGAAAATCAATCAATAACCTTAGGCAATATATTTTAACAAAACAAGATGAACACTTTTGCATTTAAAACATAGGATAGTTTAGAAAATGTGAAAGGAGGTCGACCTAATGGGTTGCGGATGCAATAACTTTGGTTGTGGTTCATCTTGGATTATCATCCTCATTATCATCTTACTCCTCTGCGGCGGTTGCGGTGGCGGTTGCGGCAACAATGATTGCGGCTGCGGTTGCTAACATCAAATTCATTGAGGTGTCGAAGCGAAAGCTTCGGCACCTTTTTTGTTATAAACAAAAAAGCAGTGCAAAAAGCGATTAAATTTTTTGTTTTACTCAAAACTTAAAATTTTATTGTACTTCTCTATTGACAAATCAAGTTAGTTTGTTAAACTAACTGTTAAGGGGTTATATTTAAAAAATGTTTTCTATATAATTTATAAATAAGCTTTTAAAAAAAATGGAGTTAAAATGAACATTAAAGATTTAGAAATAGGAAAAAGCGCAAAAATAACAAAAGTAGGCGGCGAAGGCGCCTTAAGGCAGCATTTTCTTGATATGGGTCTTATTCCCGGTGCTCAAATCACAATGATAAAATTTGCACCTATGGGTGACCCTGTTGAAATTAAAATTCACGGCTATGAATTGACATTAAGACTTGCCGATGCTGAGAAAATAGAAATTGACAAGCCGTATACTATAAAAACGGACAATAATATTGATACAAGAAAAAAGGACATTTCCCATCCGGGCTTAGGTGAAGGAGGCAAATTTCACACAAAAGCTGACGAAAATCCTTTGCCCGACGGCACAAAACTGACCTTTGCGCTTGCAGGAAACCAAAACTGCGGCAAAACGACCTTATTTAACAGGCTGACAGGTTCTAATCAGCACGTCGGCAATTTTCCCGGTGTAACGGTTGACAGAAAAGACGGAGAAATAAAAAATCACGCAGATACACTTATTACAGACTTGCCGGGCATTTATTCTATGTCTCCTTACAGCAATGAGGAAATAGTAACAAGAAAATTTTTATTAGATGAAAAGCCGAAAGGAATTATCAATATTATTGACGCTTCCAATATTGAAAGAAATCTATATTTGACAATGCAGTTAATGGAACTTAACATTCCTATGGTTGTGGCGCTTAATATGATGGACGAGGTCCGCAAAAACGGCGGAAGCGTGCTTGTAAACGAAATGGAACAGCTGCTTGGCGTTCCGGTCATTCCGATTTCAGCTGCTAAAAACGAAGGTATTGAAGAGCTTACAGACCACGCATTGCATATTGCAAAATACAGAGAATGCCCCGGCAGGCAGGATTTTTGCATTTCGCACGGAACAAGCGAGCAAACAGCAGTACATAGATGTATCCACGCAATAATGCATCTTATCGAAGACCACGCCGAGGCGGCAGAAATTCCCATTAGATTTGCGGCTTCTAAGCTTATTGAGGGTGACAGCCTTGTTGAGGATAAATTAAAGCTCAGCCAAAATGAAAAGGAAATGATTGAACATATTATTGTTCAAATGGAGCAAGAACGTGGTCTTGACAGAGCCGCCGCAATTGCCGATATGCGCTTTCATTTTATTAAAAGCATTTGTCAGCAAACCGTTATTAAGCCGAGCGAAAGCAAGGAGCACGCAAGAAGTATTAAAATTGATAAAATACTTACGGGTAAATACACGGCTATTCCGTCATTTATTGCAATAATGGGTCTTGTATTTTGGCTCACATTCAGCGTAATCGGCAAAGGACTTTCAAATTTGCTTGACTTAGGAATAAGTCATCTTACGACCTTAGTTGATGGTTTACTTACAAAAGCAAATATAAACGATGTAATACATTCGCTTATAATTGACGGAATATTCAACGGTGTCGGAAGTGTGTTAAATTTCCTGCCGATAATCGTTACGCTCTTTTTCTTCCTATCTCTGCTTGAGGACAGCGGATATATGGCAAGGGTTGCATTCGTTATGGATAAGCTATTAAGAAAAGCAGGGCTTTCAGGCAGGAGCATTGTGCCTATGCTTATAGGTTTCGGATGTACCGTACCCGGAGTTATGGCAAGCAGAACATTATCAAGTGAACGTGACAGAAAAATGACTATCCTTTTAACTCCGTTTATGAGTTGTTCGGCAAAGCTTCCTATTTACGGTTTTTTCGCCGCTGCATTTTTCCCTAACAACAGCGCAATAGTTATGATTTTGCTATATGCACTCGGAATTGCAACTGCCGTATTTATGGCTATGATAATGAAGTTAAGTATTTTCAAAGGCGAACCTGTGCCTTTTGTAATGGAGCTTCCGAACTACAGAATGCCAAGTGCTAAAAGTGTTTGCCAGCTTCTTTGGGAAAAAGCAAAGGATTTTCTTCAAAGAGCATTTACTGTGATTTTTGTTGCAACAATTGTAATTTGGTTTTTGCAAACTTTTGACACTAAATTTAATCTTGTTGAAAATTCACAAGACAGCATACTTGCAACAATTGCGGGCTTTATTGCACCGATATTCAAGCCGCTTGGATTTGGCGATTGGAGAATTTCGACTGCGTTAATCACCGGCTTTATGGCTAAGGAAAGTGTCGTATCCACGCTATCCGTTCTCTTAGGCTCAGGTGTAAAAATAACAAGCATACTCACCCAACTCGGCGCTGCTTCACTTCTCGTTTTCTGTCTGTTATACACTCCCTGTGTTGCGGCAATTGCTTCGATTAAAAGAGAGCTCGGAAGAAAATGGGCTTGCTTTGTAGTTGTTTTTCAATGTGTAATTGCGTGGATTATGGCGTTCATTACTCACGGAATTTTTGCACTTATAGGACTTTTATAATGAATATTCAGAGTATAATTTTATTAATATTAATTGTAATATTGCTTATTTTTGCTATAATATATTCGTCAAAGCATAAAAGTGCCTGCTCAGGCAATTGCTCTAATTGTAATAAAAACTGTAACAACAAAAGGTAATATTATGAAGAAATATCCTATAAATAAAGATTTTGATTTAGTAAAGTTTCTTACATTTCCTGTTATTCCACAGGCGGCACCGATAGCAAGAGGTATGCTCAAAATACTTGTAAACGAGCACCACGGTGACAAATACATAAAGGTAAGCAAAAGCAAAGTCGTAATTGAAAGTGTCGGCAGAAGAACAGATTTTTTAAGAAGGTGTTTTAGATAATGAAGTTTAAAGCAGTAGTTTTTGATATGGACGGCGTTATGTTTGACACCGAAAGTGTATGTATGAAATCTTGGGATACGGTCGGCGAGGAAATGGGAATCGGCAAGGCAGGATATATGGTCTATAAAACACTCGGTATGACTGCTCAAGCCGCTATTAAAATTTTGCAAAACGAATTTGGAAAGGACTTTGACGCAAAGCTTTTTAAGCAAAAAGGCAGAGAATATTCATATAAATATTTCAATGATTTCGGCGTACCCGAAAAGCCTTTTCTTCACGAAGCACTTGAATATCTTAAAGAAAAAGGATATAAGCTTGCAGTGGCTTCTTCAACAAGCAGTGACAGCGTTTTTCATCATTTAGAGGAAAAGAATATCACCCATTATTTTGACAAGGTTATCTGCGGCGATATGATTAAAAATTCTAAGCCTGCACCGGATATTTATTTAAAGGCATGCGAGGAGCTTAGCGAAGTGCCTGAAAATTGCATTGCTGTTGAGGACTCGAAAAACGGGATTCTGTCAGCCCACAATGCAAATATGAGTGTCATTATGATTCCCGACCTTTGGCAAGGTGAAGCTGAAATTGACAAACTTCTTTTTGCTAAATTAAAAAGCTTGGGTGAAATTAAATCGGTGCTGTAAAATCAGTAACATTTCATAATTTATGTGAATAATATAAATTAGGTATTGACATATCAGAAATATCTGTTATAATATATAGCACACCGAGGAAATTTCGGCAAAGCAATTTAATATCGCGGGGTGGAGCAGTTGGTAGCTCGTCGGGCTCATAACCCGAAGGTCGTAAGTTCGAGTCTTACTCCCGCAACCATAGAAAAACAGACACCTATTTATGGTGTCTGTTTTTTATTATTATGAATTTTTAAGACTCGAACTTTCAGGGCTCCCGAAAAGCGTAAGCTTTTTGGGAAAAGGAGGAACAACGCAACGAGTGATAAATAACTTTAACTCAAATAATAAAAAAGTTATTTTGAACGATATGGAGTTTGTGACGACGCAGTCTTACTCCCGCAACCATTGATATAGAGCCAAATCTTAATTGATTTGGCTCTTATTTTTTTCTGTTTTCTAACACTTTTTCTAACACTTTTCAAAATTTTATTTTTCAAGGGTGTCTAAAAATCCGTTCAATTGTTATTTACTCAAGAGTAAATAACAATTGAATTATATTCCTTTGTATAGTATAATAAATATAATAGAATGGATTTGTATTTTTAATTTAGGAGAAGCATATGAACGGTTATAAAGACAAATTGACGAATAACGAAAGAAGATATTTATATTTCGTTTCACTATCGTTTTTGCTTGGTTTCGGTGTGTTTCTTATTAGATTTGTTATCACAACGGACGTTCAATTTGATTTTAATGGGAAGACAGGTGTGCTTTATAACATATTGGGTGCATTGATTACGGGCTATGGGCTTGCATCGGAATGTACTACCATACATTTTATACTCAATCAAATAAGAGCTAACAAAGGTGTAGTTAAGGCTGTATTTATTCTTATGTTTATACCTGCAATATTTGCCGGAATTGTTTTTGCAGCAATTATGACAATTCCTTATTGCATAAGTTGTTCAAAAAAGATAGACAGAATACATATGTACAATAAAGGCTATTTTCTTAAATGGCAAAAAGTATCACTCATTATTTTGAGCATTATTGATATTATAATCATAATTGCATATTTCATAGTAATGTAAAAATTTTATTAAACGATATAGCTAAAAAAGTTGTATGATATGGACAACAACAATAACAAAAATTTATATACGGTCACATTGTATCAAATATGCTGTACAAAGACATTGATATAGAGCCAAATCTTAACTGATTTGGCTCTTATTTTTTGCTACTGTCTAACGGATTGTCTAACACTTTTCAATTTTTTATTTTTCAATAACACTTGAAAGGCAATTGAAATATTTTAATTTATGATTAAAATACAATTTAAAACAAACTTAAAGGCTTAAATTTTTTAAGGGATAGATTTCGTTAAGAAATCTATCCCTTAAAATGTAGCTTTTATCAATTAGGTGTATAGAGATTTGCATAAGGACGTGATGTTGCCGCAACGAGCTTTTTAAAAGGCTTTTGCATAATTTCATTATAATCCTTATTAAAATACTTGCAATATTTTTTGATATATTCGTCAAGTTCTTTTTTATCATCATCATCAAGAGCCTGAACCTTAATATTCTGAGAAATATTTTCTTTAGGAAATGTTCCACGGACAAAGATTTTACCGCCATGCATACCGGATGCGCAATGAGTGCCGAAAAGCTTTTCGCCCCTTTTCATATCAAGGCCCAACAATACGATAGTGCCACCCGCCATATATTCGCCGAGAAATGAGCCTGCATTTTTGCCGATAACAAGAACAGGGCGCATTTGCCTAAATTCTTTCATATGAATACCGCCACGGCAAGCAACGTTATCACGAATATAAATTTGGCCGTCACGCATACCGTAGCCCATAGCGTCACCGGAGTGACCGTGGACAACAATTTCGCCGCCGCCCATTGTATTGCCGACTGCGTCCTGACAATTTCCGAAAACAACAACCCTGCCGCCGTTTAAATAGCAAGCCATATCGTTGCCCGGAGTGCCGTAAACCTCAATTGTTTTGCCCTCATCAAGAGCACAACCGATATAACGCTGACCGTTGACATCTTTAACAGTAACCTTATTTTGCTTTTCAAGTTGCTTTTCAATTTCCTTATTTACTGCTTCATATCGAGTAAGTCCTGCTTCGATAATCATAACAAAATGCCTCCTCTCAGCTTTTGAATTCTTGTATCCTTATCAAACAAAAATATTGACGGTGTTTCCATAATATCGCCTTCAAGAGTAGAAAGTTCAACCTTATTTGAAATAAGATTTGTATAAATACCTGCATTTTCGCTTGAATTGATAAGAACAAAGCCTACAAGCCTGTCACCCTCAAATACAAGCCTTTTATATACATCGCCGTCAGATTTAATTTTATCAAAATATTGCTCACCTTGAGCATTGATAAGACCGCAGGTGCAAATACGAAGGCCGAAAAAGTCAATAGCGTTTACAGAATAAGTACCGTCTACCGTATTGCTTTCACTAGCCATTTGATAGCCGGCAACTCTGCCCTGCTGCACTGCGTTAGGCCAAAGAGCAATAATTTTTTTTGAACCGTCAAGCATATCAACAGATACGGTGCAGTCACCTGCCGCATAGATATCCTTATCGCTCGTTTGCATAGTGTGAATATCGGTAATAATGCCCCTGTTCACCTCAAGCCCTGCGCTTTCGGCAAGTTCGCACTGAGGTCTTACACCGACTGCAAGAACAAGCAAATCGCATTTTAATGTTTTGCCGTCTTTAAGAGTTACGCCTGTAATATGCTTACCCTTTGATTGAGCCTTAACAACAGTATTTTCCAAATGAAATTTAATGCCGTTATTTTCCAAATGCTTTTTAACTTGACGTGCAGAAGTTTTATCAAGAATTGACGGTAAAACTCTTGGCGCAAGTTCAACAACATCTACACTTTTGCATATTTTAACAAGACCCTCGGCAGCTTTCATACCGATAAGACCTGCACCGATTACAACAGCTTTTGTGTTTTCATTTGCAAGAGACTTAAGTTCCTTTGCAGAAGCTAAATCAAGAAATGTAACCGCATTTTCCTTGCCCTCAACATTTTCCATCGGTGGCACAAACGGCTTTGAGCCTGTTGCGAGGCAAAGCTTATCATAAGGATATGATTTTTTGCCGACCTTAACAGTTTTATTTTTTCTGTCAATAGAGGTTACCTTAGCGTTTGTAATAACATTTATATTATTTGTTTTATAAAAAGACGGCTTACGAAGAGCCATATCGTTTTCCTTAACCTTGCCCTTAAGAAAATAGCTGATAGAAGGGCGTGAATAAGGGAAATAAGCCTCCTCTGTAAGCATTGTGATATTACCCTTGGCATCGGCTTTTCTGACAGCCTCAGCAGTAGCAAGACCTGCGGCGCAAGCGCCTACAATAACATAATTCATTATTTAGCACCTCCTACCTCAAGCCAGAGCAAAGCATTATTAGGGCAGTTTTTAACACAAGCCGGTTCTTCGCCCTGACAAAGGTCACACTTATATGCAATATTGCCCTGCTTAATACAACCGATTGGGCAAACTGCAAGGCAAGTCATACAGCCTATGCACTTATCCTCGTTAACAGATACAATGCCTGTTTTTTTATCCTTAGTCATTGCGCCCGTAATGCAAGCCCTAACACATGCAGGGTCATCGCAATGGCGGCAATTGACTGCAACGGAAGCGACCTTATCGCCGAAAACAGAAATTCTGCTTACAGGTTCAGGATTTTCCGATTTATATGCTTTAACTACGTCTTTAGATTTTGAATGAGCTGTTTTGCAATAAACCTCGCAAAGGCGGCAGTTTATGCAAAGTTCTTCTCTTGCGAAAACTTTTTTCATATCTATGCCCTCCTTATTCGCCGGCATGCTTAATACCGAGTATTTCAAGTTCTTTATCACTAAGACCGATACCACGAAGCATAAGTCTGTTACCACGAAGCGAGTCAATAGAGTTGATACCCATACCGCCCATAATTTCTTTAATTTCGTGATTCCAAGCGTTTATTAAATTGATTACCCTTTTATGTGCGATTTCAGGATTAAGACGACGTGTAAGGTCAGGACGCTGAGTAGCAATACCCCAATTACACTTACCGGTATTACATGTTTGGCACATATGGCAGCCCATTGCAATAAGGGGAGCAGAAGCAACATAGCAGGCATCTGCGCCGAGAGCAATTGCTTTAACAATATCGGATGAACAACGGAAAGAACCTGCGGCAACAAGAGAAACAGTTGAACGAATACCCTCGTCACGAAGCCTTTGGTCAGCTGCTGCAAGTGCAAGTTCAATAGGAATACCTACATTATCTCTTATTCTTGTAGGTGCGGCACCTGTACCGCCCCTAAAACCGTCAATTACAACAATATCCGCACCTGCTCTTGCAACACCGGAAGCAATTGCGGCAACATTAGGTACTGCGGCAATTTTAACGGAAACAGGCTTTTTATTATGAGTTGCCTGCTTAAGCGACCAAATAAGCTGGCGCAAGTCCTCAATAGAATAAATATCGTGGTGAGGAGCAGGAGAAATAGCATCTGATCCCTCAGGAATCATACGTGCATTTGACACCTCTACATTAACCTTTTCACCGGGGAGGTGACCGCCGATACCCGGCTTAGCACCTTGACCGATTTTGATTTCAATAAATTTAGAATTATTAAGATAATCCTTATGAACACCAAAACGACCGGAAGCGACCTGAACAACTGCATAATCGCCAAAGGAGCGCAAATCAGGATGAAGTCCGCCTTCGCCTGTATTAAAAAGCGTTCCAAGCTCAACAGCCGCCATTGCAAGCGATTTTTGAGCATTAAGAGAGATTGAGCCAAAACTCATAGCAGAAAACATTATAGGTGTTTCAAGCATAACCTGAGGCGGCATTTTAGTAATTGATTTACCCTTTCTTTCAACCTCAAGCTTATTAGGCTTGCGACCTAAAATAGTACGAATTTCCATAGGCTCACGAAGCGGGTCGATAGACGGGTTGGTTACTTGTGATGCATTAAGCAAGATTCTATCCCAATAAATAGGATATGGTTTAGGATTACCCATTGCCGAAAGAAGAACAGAGCCTGTATCTGCCTGACGGCAAATTTCTTGCTGATAAGTAGGAGTCCAGTTTGCATTATCACGATAATCGCAAACATATTTTTCTATGCGAAGCGCACCTGTAGGACAAAGGTCAACACACCTGTGACACGCAACGCAATTTTTTGAATTAACCAATACGGTTTTGCCGTTCTCATCAAAATAGTGGCATTCGTTTGAGCACTGACGAACACAACAGCCGCAGTTAATACATAATTCTTTATCACGAATGACAGTAAATTTACGTGGAATATAATTAATCATCAGTCCTCAACCTCCTCATCATCAATTTCGAGCGGAATAAATACAGGCTCGGCGCCTGAAACAGACCATACCTTTTCAGGGTCAGGGCAAATAATTCTGATAGCCGATTCCTCAGAAGCAAAATATGCCCTATTGCCCTTTGTTGCCGCAGTAAGCGAACGAAGCTTAAGCCTATCATTAATAGCAAGAAGCCCTTTATTAGAACCGAGAATTACGGAGAAAGGACCGTTTACGAGAGCGCCGTTATAAATTGAACGAAGATTTGTGAAATATTCCTTTCTGTCATCGTCCATTTTATCTATCTCCTCCCATTCAGGCGCTGTAAGAACATCAGCGGCAACCTCGATAGGAAGATTATGGTGGCGCAAAAGGTGGTCAAAAAGATAAGTGATAACTTCGGTGTCTGTCTGCATTGTGCAAATATAGCCAAACTGCTCAATATATCTGCGGTTAGCGTCATAAGAAGAAATTTCGCCGTTATGAACGATTGACCAGTCAAGAATATTAAACGGATGAGCACCGCCCCACCAGCCGGGGGTGTTTGTTGGAAATCTGCCGTGAGCAGTCCAAATATACGCCTCATATTGGTCAAGCATATAAAACTCGCCGACATCCTCAGGATATCCTACCGCTTTAAAACAGCCCATATTTTTACCACTTGAAAAAATATATGCGCCGTCAATGACGTTGTTAACCTTGGTTACGCACTGAGCAACATATTCAAGTTCATCCTGACGTGCATCCTTCATACGAACACGGTTAGCCTTGCCGAAATATCTCCAAATATCAGGTCCTTTTTCAATACTCGGTACCTGACGGGTAGGTATTCTTTCAGCAACATCAATATTGAAATGTCTAAAAAGAAAATCCTCACATTGTTTTTTTGCTTCGTTAGAATCATAGAAAACGTGAATTGCGTATTCGTCTTTGTGTTCAGGGTAAATGCCGTAAGCCGCAAAGCCGCCGCCGAGACCGTTAGACCTGTCATGCATAAGAGCGATAGATTTAATAATTTCCGAACCGTTGATACGATTGCCTTTTCTGTCGATTATTGCAGCAATGGCACAGCCTGACGGAATCCTGATTTCTCCCTCTTTCAACATAATATCCTCTCCTTAAGTTAAATAGAAATGATAATATAAAATTTATGAACATTATGTTCATTAAATATCACCGTTAAATTAATTTTACAATAAATAACGTACTGTAGTCAATTATACAAATTACAAAATTAAAGCAATTTTTCGCTTTATTTATGTATAATATCACAGTATTTCTTAACATTGTTGTATACTTATGCGTATTCTAATGAATACCATATTATATTTATGCAACAGAAAAAGCAGGACTGCAATTGCAATCCTGCTTTTCCTTAGGTAGAAAATAACAAATACAAATATTTGTGAGAGATTAAATTAAACAAGTATTAAACATCATCTTCGCCCTGCAAAGCGTCATATCCACGCTCGCCTGTACGAACCTTTACGGCATCCTCTACATCATATATAAAGATTTTACCGTCACCGATATTACCTGTATAAAGAACGTCTCTTGCAGTTTCAACAACCTTTTCAACAGGCACTGCCGAAACAACCATTTCAAGCTTCATTTTTGGATTGAGATTCATTTCTTCAATTTCAATACCACGATACTTTCTGATATGGCCCTTTTGAATACCGCAACCCATTACATTTGTTACGGTCATTCCGGTGACGCCTATCGAATTCATAGCAGTTTTGACATCTTCAAACTTGGCAGGATTAAATATCATAACTACCTTTGAAAGCTCAGGCGATTTTTTAGTTGTATAAGTTTCAACCTCAACTGCCTTTTCAACAGGTGCAAGAGGCGAATCCGGAACACTTGCCTTAGGGGCAGAAGCTTTAATTGATGACGATGTAGCAAACGCCATAGCAGGCATAAAGTCTGCATAAGCTGACGGAAGATTATGTTCTGTAGCGTCAAGACCCTTGATTTCTTCATCCTCAGATACACGAAGTCCGTTAGTTTTCTTAATAATAAGGAATACGATTGTCATTGTAACAATTGTCCAAGCTGCAACACAAGCAAGACCTAAAAGTTGCTTGCCGAGAAGTGAGAAACCGCCGCCGTAGAAAAGGCCTTTAAACGAATCGTTGCCCGGAACAGAAGTTGTTGCGAAAAGACCTACTGCAATTGTGCCCCACATACCGTTTACACAGTGAACTGCTACGGCACCTACAGGGTCGTCGACCTTAAGCTTAATATCAATAAATTCAACAGCAACAACTACGAGGATACCGGAAACTACACCGATAAGGCAAGAACCGAGAGCATCGACAACATCACATCCTGCTGTTACTGCAACAAGACCTGCAAGTGAAGCATTAAGCGACATTGAAACGTCAGGCTTACCGTTTTTAATCCAAGTGAAAATCATAGTTACACAAGTTGCAATAGCAGGTGCACATGTTGTTGTTAAAAAGATAGAAGCAAGCTGAGGTCCGCTCTTTGCTGCTGCACCGTTGAAACCGTACCATCCAAACCAAAGGATAAATACACCGAGTGCGCCGAGAGTAAGTGAGTGACCGGGAATCGCCTTTGCTACCTTTTTACCTGTTTTTTTATCCTCAACATATTTACCGATACGAGGGCCGACCATAATTGCGCCGATAAATGCAGTTATACCGCCAACCGTATGAATAGCGCAAGAGCCGGCAAAATCATGGAAACCAAGATTAGCAAGCCAACCGTTTGGATTCCAAATCCAACCTGCCTCAATTGGATAAACAACAGCAGAAATTACTGCCGAATAAATACAATAGCTTGAAAACTTTGTACGCTCCGCCATTGAACCGGAAACAATAGTTGCCGCTGTAGCGCAGAACACAAGGTTAAACACAAAGTTTGACCAATCAAAGTTTTGATAATTTTTGAAAACGCCCAAGGTTGGCATACCGCAAAAGCCGCCTAAGACCTCTTCACCCATCATAAGACCAAAACCGAGCAATATAAACATCGGAGTACCGATGCAAAAATCCATAAGATTTTTCATTATAATATTGCCCGCATTTTTTGCACGTGTAAATCCCGTTTCAACCATAGCAAAACCGCATTGCATAAAGAAAACGAGAGCCGCACCAATCAAAAACCAGATGCCGAACATTTCGCTGTCGACCTTTTCAAGAATAGATGTTATATCCATTTATTCTTCCTCCTCAAATTATATAGTTTGTAATGACAAAAAGAAATAAAAAAACGGGGTGCGGCAAATGCAATTGCATTGTCGCACCCCATTGTGCTGAAAAAATAAGCCAAACCGACACCGAAATGATATCGGCTTGGCTAAATGGCATAAATGCCATAAGAGAGGGTTAAGTAAAAATTAATAATTAACCATATATCTGTCGATTTCCCACTGTGAAACCTTTGTTCTGTATTCGTCCCATTCAGCTTTCTTGCCTTCTGTGTATGCGTTGAATACGTGTTCGCCTACTGTTTCCTTAACAAACGGGTCAGCCTCTGAAGCCTTAACAGCCTCTTCAAGTGAGCCTGGAAGACAATCAATACCTTTTTCTTCAAGTTCTTCATTTGAAAGGTCAAATACATTATAATCTACTGCCGGAGCAGGAGTAATTTTGTTTTTAATTCCGTCAAGACCGGCTGCAAGGCAAAGTGCCATTTCAAGATAAGGATTGCAGGTTGGGTCAGGACAACGAAGTTCAACACGAGTACCCATACCTCTTGCGGCAGGAATACGAACAAGACAAGAACGGTTAGATGCTGACCAAACGATATAAGTAGGAGCTTCATAGCCCGGTACAAGTCTCTTATATGAATTTACAGTCGGGTTTGAATAAGCGGCAATACCTTTAACGTGCTTAAGAAGTCCGCCGATAAAGTAATGAGCAACATCGCTGAGACCGTCTTCGCTTTCAGAATCATAGAAAGCATTAACTGTTTTACCCTCAGCATTTTTAGTCATAAGCGACATATTAGTATGCATACCTGAACCGTTAATACCGTAAATCGGCTTTGGCATAAATGTTGCATGAAGGCCATGCTTTGTAGCATAAGTTTTAACAACGTGCTTAAATGTCATTACACGGTCAGCACTTGTCATAACCTCATCAAACTTGAAATCGATTTCGTGCTGTCCCTCAGCAACCTCATGGTGAGATGCTTCAATTGTATATCCCATTTCCTCAAGAGCAAGGCAAATATCACGACGGCAGTTTTCGCCATGGTCGATTGGGTTAAGGTCAAAGTAACCACCCTCATCACCTGTTGTAGTTGTCGGATTACCGTCTTCATCAAGCTTAAAGAGGAAAAACTCACATTCAGGACCTACGTTAAAGCTGTAGCCCATTTCAGCAGCTTCATTCATAACCTTCTGAAGAACGTTTCTTGGGTCGCCAAGGAACGGAGTCTTGTTATCTGCACAGTAAACAGAGCAAATAAGACGAGCTGTCTGAGCGTTCTGGTGCTTTCTCCAAGGGAAAATTGTCCATGTATCATAATCAGGATGAAGATACATATCACTTTCGTTGATTCTTACGAAGCCGTCAATTGACGAGCCATCAAACATACACTCATTATCAAGTGCTTTTTCAAGCTGTGAGCTTGTGATAGCAACGTTTTTCATAATGCCGAAAACGTCTGTAAACTGAAGTCTGATAAATTCTACGCCGTTTTCCTGTGCGCTTTTAAGGATTTCTTCCTTTGTGTACTTACTCATAGTAAATACTCCTCTCTTAAGAATTTGTTTCAATAAAATAAAGCAAAAAAACAGGCGCTCCGAATTCACTCGGAACGCCTTTGTTCTTACTACAATTTCATTATAGTCAGCAAATTTACGTTTGTCAACGATTTTATACAATTTTGTCAATTTACTACATGAGCAATAATTCACGTTAAAAGTTTTTATACAAAATGACAAAAAATAGACTATTTCGATAAATCGAGGTATTTTTCATCCACAACCTTTTTAACAAGCTTATTATAATATTCCGGTGTGCCTCCCTTTTGAGAATGCGAGGAGGCAAGCTCTTCATTATAATCACTCAGCTTATAGACATCAAATGTAAATTTGCCGCTGTCAGTTCTGCTGTAATGAGTTACAATCGGTACAAATTTGCCCTCAATTGTGATTTCGCCGTTTTTCTTTTCAATATCAACACTTGCCATACCGCCGCAAAGTTGGTCAATTTCAATTTGATGAGAAATGAAATTACCGAGAGAATAATAGACAAGCATTTTATGCCCCTTGTCATTAGTAACCTCTTTAACAGGCTGAATAACGTGAGGGTGGCAACCGATAACAAGGTCAACTCCGAGAGAACTGAAAAGCTCGGTATATTCCTTTTGATAATCAGATATACCAAAGCTGTTTTCCGTCCCCCAATGAGGAAACACGATTACAACGTCGGCGTTTTCCCTTGCCTCTTTTATATCCTTAGTAACCTTGTCCTTATTCATCAAATTAACAAGCCACGGCTTATCGCTTGGCAAGTCAATGCCGTTTGTGCCATAGGTATAATTAAGAAGCGCAAATGTTATATTGTTTTTTACATAATATTTAACAGTGTTATAACTCTGCTCGTCCTCGTTAATGCCAAGATAAACAATATCCTTTTGCTTTTTGAAATAATCAATTTCATTCATAACGCCCTGAGAGCCTTTATCCATAATATGATTATTTGCACAATTGAAAATATCAAAGCCTGCCTTAATAGCAGCGTCGCCAACTTCTTGCGGAGAATTAAAAACCGGATAACCGGTATATTCAAATTCAGAGCCGCCCAAAACTGTTTCCTGGTCAATTACGGACATATCATATTTTTGAATAACGGGAGCAATATTTTTATAAAGGCAAGTATAGTCGTAGCTTCCGTCCTCCTGCTTACCTGCATCAATCAAGGTGTTGTGAATAAGATTATCACCAACTGCGCAAAGAGTAACCTTACCGTCGGTATTAGCGCTTGTAGGCTCAGTCGTTTCATCATTAACAACTGAAATTGAGGTTTCGGCAGTAGGCTTTTTTATATCCTCGGTTTTAGTTAAATGACCGCTTACGGCAAGAAAGATTAACACGAATACTGCCACTGCAATAGGAATAAATATTAAAGGAGTGAATTTTTTGTTTTTAGACATAACGTCACCTCATATATTAATTAACTGAAATATTATAACATATATAAGCATTTAACACAACTAAATTTTAAGGCGGACAGATATGGCGAATATTTTTACATACACCTTTTTTATTATCGGACTTTTTTTAATAATCAAGGGCGGAGATATTTTTGTAGACAGTGCAACACAAGCGGCAAAAATGCTTAAAATACCTAATTTTATAATTGGCGCAACAATCGTTTCAATTGCTACAACTCTGCCTGAAATAATAGTAAGCATTCAGGCAACTGTAACCAAAAACGTCGATATGGCAGTCGGCAATGCAATAGGCTCGGTCACGGCAAACACTGCACTGATATTAGGACTTTTCATAACCTTTATGCCCTTTGAAATAAAAAGGCGTGACATTTTCTTTAAAGGTATTTCAATGATTTTAGCAATTATATCTTTAATAATAGGCTGCGTTATCACAAAAAAACAAACATTACAATTTAAAGGCGAAAGCAAAGAATATTATTTTTTATCCGCATTAGGTGTTACGCTTTTAATATCAGTATTTGCAGTATTTATTTTTGAAAACATAAAAAGCATAAAAAAAGAAGTAAAAAACGATGAAAACGATAAAGCATTTACAGTAAAAGAAAAAGTGCTTTGTACTGTTTTATTTGTTTTCGGCGCAATAGGAATAGTTATTGGCGCAAGACTTCTTGTATCACAAGGAACTCAAATAGCAAAAAACTTACACATTTCGCAAAGGGTGATAAGCGTAATTGCAGTTGCAATAGGCACTTCCCTGCCGGAACTTGTAACGGCGCTTTCGGCGCTCAAAAAGAAATCCGGAACGCTTTCGGCAGGAAACATACTCGGTGCAAACATTATTGATTTAACATTAATTCTTCCGCTTTGCTCATTAATTTCAATAGCAAGAGGGAGCGGTGAACTTGCCGTTTCTGCCTCAAGCGTAAGTATGGATATGAAAATATGCCTTATAGTTATTTGCATTGCGGTTTTGCCGACGATAATAACGCAAAAATTCCAAAGATGGCAAGGAATACTGCTCCTTTTAACCTATGGTGGGTATATTTATTTCGTAGTCAAATAAAAAACAGAGGCAGTTTTTCAACCGCCTCTGCAAAACTATTGATTTTTATTTAACTGTTACCTTTACAGTCTTATAAACACCGTTTTGAGCGTATACGTAAATTGTGCATTTGCCCTTCTTCTTAGCCTTAATCTTGCCTTTTGAATTTACTGTGGCAATCTTAGTATTTGAAGATTCATAGCAAATAGCTCTGTGTCTCTTAATTTTCTTATCCTTCTTAATTTCAGAAGCTTTAATCTTAAAGGTCTTGCCTTTTTTGATTTTTACCTTACTCTTATTAAGCTTAACTGCCTTTGCTACACCGTATTTACCGCCCTGAGTTGTTGCGTGAATCTTTTTAGAAGCAGCGAGTGTAACCTTAACACCGTTTACATATTTAAATGCTACGATATTATATTTATAATATGTGCCTTTCTTAAGCTTTTTATGAGTGTAGGATGTAGTCTTACCTGAAACCACCTTAAGAACCTTATATTTACTCCTGGCACCGCACTTGGCACCGTAAACAATATAACCGTCTGCATTTTTAACCTTATTCCATTTAACGGTAACACTGTTCTTTTTAAGTTTAGTAGTTTGCGCTCTTAAAAGTCCGAAGTTTGAGCCTTTATAATCGCCGTCGCCTTTAGGAGGGTTAGCAGTCATTTTGCTTTCGGTCAAAGAAGCCGTATCGCTTGAAACATTATTAGTGATAAAAATGTAATTAATTTCCTGAGCTGTTTTAGCATCGACTCCGTATTCTTTAACAATTTTGTTTTCACTTGGAGTAAGAGCCGGCAATGCAGGTGTGTAATCGCTTACATAATTAACGCCGCAACGTGTACAAGTATATACTGTATAGCCTTGTGACGTTGTTGTAGCGGCAACTACAGTTGCAGTATAGCTATGACCGAGAGGCGAAGTTTGAGAATCAACATAAGTGCTGTCGCCTCTTACACAAGTATGCGTTGTATATCCGCCTGCCGTACAGGTTGGAGGAGTAACAACATTATTATAACTATGACCGATAGCATCTACATAATTTCCTACATAAGTGTCATTACATCTTGTGCAAACATAAGTTGTGTATCCACCTGAAACACAAGTAGCAGGAGTAACAGTTTGCGCATAATCGTGACCGAGTTTTGAACCGGGAGCTGTGATTGTATTAGTTTCGCTACATTTGTCACACTTAGCTGTCATCGTGCCGTCTTGAGTACAGGTTGCGTTGCCGTCAAGAACATAATTTGTAAATGAATGGCCGGATGCGTTAATGTAATTATCATTATATGTATCACCGCAACGTGAACAGGTATGTTTTGTATATCCCTTTTCAGTACAAGTCGGAGCGACAACCGTTACAGTGTAATTATGATTTGATGAATCAATCGGCTTTACATTTCTCTTTTCGGTATTGCCGCACTTTGAACAAGTATAAATGTCGTAGCCTTGCTCTGTGCAAGTTGGAGTAACGGTCTTTGTAAACTGATATGTATGGCCACCTGCGATAGCCGGAACTTCGTTTCTATGCTCCGTTTTACCGCAACGCTCACAAGTATAAACGTCATAGCCGCCTGTAGTGCAAGTAGGTGGTACAGTGTTTGTTTTTATAAATTTGTGATTAGATGGATTGATTGGCTGAATATTTTCCTTTTTAGTTGTTTTACATTTCTTGCATGTATAAAGGTCATAGCCCTTCTCGTTGCAAGTAGGGGCAACGGTTTTAGTAAACTTCCAATCGTGACTTCCGGAAATTGCAGGAACAATATTTCTTTTTTCAGTCACATCACATCTTGAGCACTTATATAAATCATAGCCTTCATCGGCACATGTAGGTGCAACTGTTTTTACCAACTGCATATCATGATTGAGTTTCTTTTTATTATTAACGTTATCGGTATAAGACTGACCGCAAACCGAGCACTTCTTTACAAGGATTTCATCAGTTGTGCAAGTTGCGTCTTTAGATTTTTCTTCATCCTTTACGAATGTGCAATATGCCCAATCAACATAACCACAATCAGACAATGCACATTTGCGTGTATGTGCATATTTGCCATCTTGATATACAGGAGTATAATTTGCAGGATAATCATGCGGTGTTTTAACAGGAATTACTGCTTTTTCAACATAGCTTACATCAGCTGTAGCTGTAGCTGAAATTGCAGGCTGCCATTTATAAGAAGCAGTATAATGACCTTCAGGGTCTGTATTTATAAACTTATCACTATCAAGCTTTGGCTGAATAATGGTTTCGCCAGCCTTGTAGTAGTGGTCAGCAACAAGATTGCCGTTTACATCTGTAAACGAAATACGGTATTGCTTACTGTTTTCAAGATTTTGCTTTGCAACATTATAATCATCGACAATTTTTTTAATTTCTGTTGTGCACTTACCTACACGAACAGCAATGTCCTCAACATCAGTTGCGGATTTACCGTCATTTTGGTCAAAATATGAATTAGGGTCAAAATCATATAATGCCGCAACAGCATCGTAATATGCATTGATTGCATCGGGAGTATAATCTGTTTGAACTAAAGTTTTTAAATATTCTGCCGCTTCATTTGCAGCATCGGCAACAGGCTCATAGTTTACTACATAAACTGTAGAGCTTGACTGCCAAGAGTTGTTATCCTTAGATGTATTAAACTGCTCCGGATCACTGTATGAATTAGTTGTCCAATAAAGCTTTTTTGCTAAATAGCCGTTTGAATTAAATGTTATGCCACTGTCAACGTGAAGAAAACTTGCAGCGTCATTTTCCCAGGATAATCCGAAATTATAGCATTTACCTGCGCCTTCGCCTTTGAAAATAAACGAGGTTAATACTTCAGCAGCAAATCCAAAAGTTGAGCCGTCAGAATATCTGGTCAATGTAAAATTCTCATTTTTCGAACCGGTAACACCACGCCATTCATCAGCATAAAAATCCGTACTGTGGGCAGGAGATGTGGCTGCGTTTAAACGTTCAAAATCATAAGGTGCCGCATAAAAAATTGTTCTGCCGGAGTCAAATGCCAAAGGATTGTTTTTTTGTGTATTTTGAGCAAGTGCCATAATAGGCATATAAACGTCTGTTTTACCGTCCCAGAGCAATACTGCCGACGGATAAAACATTTTTAAATTAAGTCTGTTTGCGCCCTCGTCAAGATTAGTTGTTGTTCCAACATAAGCGCTCGGCCAATAAAGTACATTTGATGACGGAGCAAAAGACTGCTTATATGTTGTTCCTTCAGTTGTAGTTACTTCACTGCTGTTGAGCCAAGAAACTTCACTCATACCCTTCTTGGCGGTAAAGGTTGTTGATGGGGCTTTTTTGTATTTAGCCTCAGTTTCCGCAATGTTTGAGCTTTTTGCCTCAGCGGCCGAAGCAGTAACGGCTGTGAATGGGGTTACAGTCATCACCATAATCAAAGCCATAAGGCATGCGAATAGCTTTTTGAATGTTTCTTTCACTTTTTAGTTCCTCCAATTTATAATAATTTTTCAAACAGTACTCTAATATTAATATAGCACAAGATACAACATTTTGCAATAGTTTATACACAAAATCTTCACAAATGCTAAGAATTTTTAGGCGTTTGTTATACATATATTAATAATTATATGAATAATATAGTACATTGTGAACAAAAAAACTAAAAGGTGCTGCTTATGCAACACCTTTTAGACTATTATTAAATTATTGAACAATCAAACAGGGTGAACCTTTGATTCAAAATCCTCATGCTTGCCGTCAAGGTTGTATTTTTTATCTCTTCTCTTTTGGAAGAATTTAACAGCAACCTGACCGAACTGAGCATATGAAAGGATATCCTCCTCCTGCTCATAATACTCTTTAATTTCATCCTTGAAATCATCAATCTTATCATGAATAAGATCCGCAGGACGGCAAGTGATAATTTCTTCATCGCCTACAATCTTCTTTTGGAAATCAGGATCAATATCGCAAGGAGTCTTACCGTACTTACCTGCAACCAAATCCTTAAATTCCTTAGTAACCATCTTGTATCTCTCGCCCATAATAACGTTGAATACAGCCTGAGTACCAACGATTTGAGAGGTAGGAGTAACAAGTGGAGGATAACCTGAATCCTTTCTTACTCTCGGAACCTCAGCAAGCACATCGTCAAGCTTGTCTGCCTTACCTGCCTGCTTAAGCTGAGAAACAAGGTTAGAAAGCATACCGCCCGGTACCTGATAAAGAAGAGTATTAGCGTCAACACCAAGCATTTTCGGGTCAAGAAGACCTGAAGCAAGATATTTTTCACGAAGAGGTGTAAAGAAATCTCTGATTTCAGAAAGAGCCTTGATATCAAGACCTGTATCGTATTCAGTACCCTTAAGTGCAGCTACCATAGACTCTGTAGCCGGGTGAGAAGTACCCATAGCAAGCGGGCTCATGGCAGTATCAATTACATCAACACCTGCCTCAATACCTTTAAGGTGTACCATAGAAGCAAGGCCTGAAGTATAGTGAGAGTGAAGCTGAACAGGAATATCAACTGTACTCTTAAGTGCCTTAACAAGGTCATAAGTTCCGTAAGGAGTCAAAAGACCTGCCATATCCTTAATACAAATTGAATCAGCACCTGCATTTTCGAGCTGCTTTGCATAATTGCAATAGTAGTCAATATCAAAAACAGGACCGGTTGTATAAGAAATAGCCGCCTGAACGTGACCGCCGTATTTCTTAGCGGCATCAATAGCTGTTTGAAGATTACGAACGTCGTTAAGAGCGTCGAAAATTCTCAAAATATCGATACCGTTATCAATACTCTTTTTAACAAAATAATCTACAAGCTCATCAGAATAATGGCGATAGCCGAGCATATTCTGACCTCTGAAAAGCATTTGGAGCTTTGTATTAGGACATTTTTTACGAATAAGACGAAGCCTGTCCCACGGGTCCTCATCAAGGAATCTAAGGCAACTGTCAAATGTTGCACCGCCCCAACATTCAAGTGAATGATAGCCGATTTTATCCATTTTTTCGAGAATGCCCTCAAATTCGTCAGTTCTCATACGTGTTGCAATCAAAGACTGATGAGCATCACGGAGAACCGTTTCAGTAATTCCGATTTTAGCCATTTACGACACCTCTTAGTTTAATGTAATGATAACCTGGCCTGCTTCAACGCTGTCACCCTTAGAAACATTAACAGAAGCAACAGTGCCGTCCTGAGGAGCAACGATTTCGTTTTCCATCTTCATAGCTTCAAGAATGCAAAGAACAGAGCCGCTTGAAACAGAATCGCCTACTGAAACCTTAACATCAAGGATTGTGCCCGGCATAGGAGCTTCAACCTTAACTGAACCTGCTGTGCCCTGAGCTGCAGGAGCAGGAGCAGCAGCCGGTGCAGGAGCAGGTGCTGCGGCAGGAGCAGGAGCGGCAGCCGGTGCAGCTACAGGAGCAGCGGCAACAGGAGCGCCGGCGCCCTCTTCAACTGTTACATTATAAGGTGTACCGTTTACAGTAATTGTATAGTTTTTCATATTATTATCCTCCATTATTTAACAGAATGTTTTCTCGGTAAAGTATTTTCTCTTTTTCCTGCAAGAATATCAAGTGCGGCAATAACCTTTGCACGAGTATCGGCAGGAGCAAAAATATCATCAACTGCACCACAAGCAGCGGCAGTAAACGGAGAAGCAACCTTTTCTGTATATTCCTTCTTAAGTTCCTCCTTGCTTTCGCCGTTTGCAAGTCTTTCATTAAACAAAAACTGAACAGCAGATTCAGTCGGAAGCGGTGATGCAACGCTCTTATCCCAAGCGAATGTAAAGTCTGCATTAGCGCCCTTACCTGCAAGAGCGATATAAGCAATACCTACTGCGTTTCCGGTGATAACGGAAATCTTAGGTGTTGTAGCGGTAGCATAAGCGCTTGTAAGCTTGGTAAACGCTGTAAGACACTGATTTTCCTTGCCTGCCTTATTAACTGCGCCGTTTGCATTAACCAATGTAACAACAGGGATTGAATAAGCATCGCAAAGCTTAACCATAGCCTCAGCCTTATATGAGCAGCAAGGGCAAATAGGCTCGCCCTCAAATGCAACAAAACCTACTGTTGTTCCCATAACGGTTGCAAGAACGGTTTTGCATTTGTTTTCTGAATATCCGCCCTTAAGTTCAACAACTGAATTTGCATCTGCAATACTGTTAATAACAGTCATAGCATCATCGCCGTCATTAGCAAAAGTGCTCGGTGCTGCAAACTCAAAAAGAGGAGCAGGAGAAATATTGTTAGACGGAAGAAGAGATGCTATATTCTTAGCAGCATCAACTGCCTCTTCAAAAGTATCACAAAGAACATCGACTGTTCCTGCTTCATAGCTTTCCTCGGCTGTAACCTCGCTCGGAGCAGTTACATAAAAATCAGCATCCTTAACTGCTATAACTACATCAGCCATATTAGCAATAAGAGCAGATGTACCGAGGCAAGAGCCTGCGATAATAGAAATTTGAGGGCATACGCCACTCATTGATGTTGATGCTTTAACAAGCTCGCCATAGGCATTCATAACCTCAAATCCCTCGGTAAGCTTAACACCGTTTGAATCATACACACCGATAACCGGACAACCGGTTTTTAATGCAAGATCGTAAATCTTTTTAATTTTAGCACACTGTGCAACACTTACAGCACCGCCGTCAACAGTAATATCCTGTGAAAACGCATATACTGCGCACTCGTTTACTGTTCCGAAGCCGGCAACAACCTCAACCGAACCGTCAGCCGATTTAGCGTAAGCATCAATCTCGGTAAATGAGCCGTCATCAAAAAGTGCTTCAAGTCTTTTAAGTGCTTTTGAGTCGTTCACTGTTTTTTCCTCCTTGAAAATGTGACAGAGCATATATGAAAATTTAAATTATTCCAAATTTGCCTATTATAGATTTTAACACTTTGTCAAATTAATATCAATAATAAATTATAAATTTTATTATATTTCGCTGATTTTATCAAAATTTTTTTAAATATAGCGGTGTCATTTGAGCATAAAGGAAAAAATCAAGACCCGGACCGTTAAGTCCGAGCCTCGATTTAATGATATAAGGGAAATATTATATCTGTGTTTATTACTCGCTGAAAAGCGGAGTTGAAAGATATCTGTCACCTGTATCAGGTAAAAGAGCAACAATTGTCTTACCTTTATTTTCAGGTCTTTTAGCAAGCTCCTTAGCTGCCCAAAGAGCCGCACCGCTTGAAATACCTACAAGTACACCCTCCTGCTTAGGAAATGCCTTGCCTGTTGCGAATGCATCCTCATTTTCAACCGTGATAATTTCGTCATAAATCTTTGTGTTAAGAGTATCGGGAACAAAGCCTGCGCCGATGCCTTGAATTTTATGGGGACCTGCCGTACCCTTTGAAAGAACAGGAGAAGTAGCAGGCTCAACTGCAACAATCTTAACGTCCGGATTTTTGCTCTTAAGGTATTCACCTACACCTGAAAGAGTACCGCCGGTGCCGACACCTGCAATAAAGATATCAACCTTACCTTCGGTATCGTTCCAAATTTCAGGGCCTGTTGTTGCCTTATGAGTAGCTGGGTTTACAGGGTTTGTAAACTGACCTGCGATAAAGCTGTTAGGAATTTCCTCGGCAAGCTCATTTGCCTTAGCAATAGCGCCCTTCATACCCTTTGCACCGTCTGTAAGAACAAGTTCTGCGCCGTATGCTTTCATAAGATTGCGTCTTTCAACGCTCATGGTTTCAGGCATTGTGATAATAAGTCTGTAACCCTTTGCTGCTGCAACAGATGCAAGACCGATACCCGTGTTACCGCTTGTAGGCTCAATAATTACCGAGTCAGGCTTAAGCTTGCCTGTCTTTTCTGCATCTTCGATAATTGCCTTAGCAATTCTGTCTTTAACAGAGCCTGCCGGATTAAAGTATTCAAGCTTAACAAGAACTGTTGCTTCAAGATTGTTGTCTTTTTCAAAATGTGTAACCTCAAGAAGAGGTGTATTGCCTACAAGGTCGAGTGCTGATTTATAGATAGCCATAATAAATAATCTCCTTAATAATTAATCAAATAATTTAAATTAGTCGATTGCGGCGAAAGCTTCGTCGAGATCGTGAATAATATCGTCAATATGCTCTGTACCGATAGAAAGTCTGATTGTATTAGGCTTAATATCCTGCTCAGCAAGCTCTTCGGGGCTAAGCTGGCTGTGTGTTGTGGTTGCAGGGTGAATAACGAGTGATTTAACGTCTGCTACATTTGCAAGGATTGAGAAAATTTTTAAGCTGTCGATAAACTTCTTAGCTTCAGCCTCTCCGCCTTTGATTTCAAATGTAAAGATAGAACCTGCTCCATTAGGGAAGTATTTATTGTAAAGGTCCTTATATCTTGAATCTACGCTTGGGTGATTAACCTTTTCAACCTTTGGGTTATTAACAAGATATTCAATAACCTTCTTTGTGTTCTCAACGTGACGCTCAACACGAAGCGAAAGAGTTTCAAGTCCCTGAAGAAGAAGGAATGCGTTAAACGGTGAAATTGTAGCACCTGTATCACGAAGAATGATAGCACGAATATATGTTACAAATGCCGCAGGACCCGCTGCCTCTTGGAATGATACACCGTGATAGCTTGGGTTAGGATCTGCAATCTGCGGATATTTTCCGCTTGCTTTCCAATCAAAGTTGCCGCTGTCAACGATTACACCGCCGAGTGTTGTGCCGTGACCGCCGATAAATTTAGTTGCACTGTGCACAACGATATCTGCGCCGTATTCAATAGGTCTTAAAAGATAAGGTGTTGCAAATGTTGAATCTATAACAAGCGGAATATTGTGTGAATGAGCAATATCTGCAAGCTTTTGAATATCAACAAGATTTGAATTAGGATTACCGAGCGTTTCGATAAAGATTGCCTTTGTGTTATCCTGAATAGCATTTTCAAAATTTGAAAGGTCGTCAGGGTCAACAAATGTTGTGTTTACACCAAACTGTGAAAATGTGTGCTCAAGGTAGTTATATGTGCCGCCGTAGATTGTCTTAGCCGATACAATATGGTCGCCTGCCTGAGCAAGAGCCTGAAATGTATAAGCAAGTGCCGCTGCACCGGAAGCTGTTGCAAGAGCAGCTACACCGCCCTCAAGAGCCGCAACTCTCTTTTCAAAAACGTCCTGAGTTGAATTTGTAAGTCTGCCGTAAATGTTACCCGCATCTGCAAGACCGAATCTCGCTTGTGCGTGGTCGCTGTTTTTAAATACGTAAGAAGTAGTCTGATAAATCGGAACTGCTCTTGAATCTGTTGCCGGATCCGGCTCTTCCTGTCCTACGTGAAGCTGAAGTGTTTCAAAATGATATTTATAATCTGACATAATGTTATTTCCTTTCGATGTTAAAAATTGGTTTTTATGTTTAGTAGTTAAAATTAAAAGCTATAATATTTTTTCGTGAATAATCACATATAACATCGAAAGCACATTCGTTGATTTTTAATATTTGCGACTGTTAATTTGCTATAGATTTTTATCATAACAATCTCTCCTTTAACATTTCCCTCATTACCTATGTGGTTTGTAGGTTTTTCTGTGATGTCTACACTATACACTACATTACCTATTTTGTCAATAGGCTTTTAGTGTTTTTTTGAAAAATTTTTAAATACTTTTTCGGGCAAGCCAAAAAAGTATACAAAAAAGCCCGTAAACACAAGGGTTTGCGAGCTTTTATCATATTTAGAAACATTAAATTATTTAAGCACAAAGCCTACCTTTTTCATTACCTTGTCAAGTGTGCGCTGAGATACACGTTGAGCAAGGTCTGCGCCCTGAGTCCATTTTTCCTGAAGATATGCTTTATCTTTCATAAACTCATTATAGCGCTTTTGCACAGGTTCAAGCTCGGCAACAACAGCTTCGCCTACTGCTGTCTTGAAATCGCCATAGCCCTTTCCTGCAAATTCCGATTCGATAGTATCAAAATCCTTGCCTGTGACAGCAGAATAAATTGACATAAGATTATTGATTCCGTCTTTACCCTCGGCATAACGAACACTCATTTCGCTGTCTGTTACCGCGCTCTTAAACTTCTTCATAATTACATTAGGCTCATCTGTAAGATAAACAGTGCCCTTAGGGTTAGGGTCGGACTTACTCATCTTTCTTGTTGGGTCAGCAAGACTCATAACCTTAGCAGCAGTCTTAGTAATATAAGGTTCAGGAATGGTAAACACATTGCCGTAAATTCCGTTAAAGCGTTCTGCAATATCCCTTGTGATTTCAAGATGCTGCTTTTGGTCAACACCGACAGGCACAACATCTGCCTGATAAAGAAGAATATCGGCAGCCATAAGCGACGGATAAGTGAAAAGACCTGCATTAACGTTGTCAGCGTGCTGCTGAGATTTATCCTTAAACTGCGTCATTCTGTTAAGTTCACCGAATTGAGTGTAGCAATTAAGAATCCAAGCAAGCTGAGAATGCTGAGGCACGTGCGACTGAATAAAGAGGATACTCTTATCAGGGTCAAGACCCGTAGCCATAAGAAGCGCATAAAGCTGAGTAGTTTGAGTTCTGAGCTTTTGCGGGTCCTGCCTTACTGTAATTGAGTGTAAATCGGCAATGCCGAAAACTGTATCAAAATCATCCTGAAAGTCTTTCCAGCCACGCATAGCGCCGAGATAGTTACCCAAAGTCGGAACAGAGGTCGGCTGAATAAGTGAAAGACTTCTTTTTTTACGTTCTTTTTTAATTTCTTCTGCCATAGTTATTCTCCGATTATCTATATGATTTAGCTACTTCGCCCAAAGCGTTAACTCCATTGATAATTCCGTCATCACTTGGGGTTGAAAAATTAAGACGAATGAAATGTGATTCTTGCGTATCGTCCATTAAAAACGCATTGCCGGGAACGACAGCAACATTTTTTTCAACTGCTTTTTTAACAAAGTCGAGCATATCGACATCGTCGGGAAGCTTGCACCATACGAAAAGACCGCCCTGCGGCTTGACATACTCCACAAAATCGCCGAGGTGTTCATCAATACAGTCGCACATAAGATTAAGCTTATTTCTGTAAATATCCTGAATATGCTTAATATGAGCATCAACGTCATACTGCTTAAACCATTCGTCAACAATCATTTGATTAAGGCAAGGAGTATGAACATCCGAAGCCTGCTTGCCGACTGTCATTTTAGCGATAACCTTTTGAGGAGCAATACAATATGCTACACGCAAGCCCGGTGAAAGTATTTTTGAAAATGAGCCGGCATAAATAACAATTCCGTCCTCATCCATAGACTTAATTGTAGGAAGTGCTTCGCCGCAAACTCTCAAATCGCCGTATGGATTGTCCTCCAAAATCATAACGCCGTACTGCTTAGCAAGTGCATAAAGTTTTTTTCTCTTTTCAAGTGACATTGTAGCACCCGACGGATTTTGAAAATTAGGAATGGTATAAATAAATTTAGCGTTAGGCGTTGTTTTAAGTGCTTGCTCGAGAAGCTCAACATTCATTCCGTCAGCCTCGACAGGAACACCTTTAAGCTTACAGCCGTATGAGCGAAAGCAATTAAGCGAGCCGATAAACGACGGTTCTTCACAAATAACGGTATCGCCTTCGTTGCAAAGCACCTTTGTAGTTAAATCCATAACCTGAGTAGCGCCCGATACGATAATAATATCGTCAAAATCTCTGCCGATATTTTCGTGATTACTCATCCACTTTTTGACAGTATCACGAAGTGGCTGATATCCCTCAGACACACCGTATTGAAGTGCATCGATAGGGCGAGAGTCAAGAATTTGAGCAGCAATAGCCCTAACCTCTTCTACAGGAAAAGCATCGGGTGCCGGATTACCTGCTGCAAGAGGAATAATTTTAGGATCAGCCGTTGCCTTAAGTATCTCTCTTATAGCGCTTGGCTGAAGAGAAGATATTTTGTCAGAAAACGTATATTCCATTGTTTTTGCCTTCTTTAATATAAATTCTAAGCTTTGAGCAACATAGAAACAAACTTAGCAAGTATTTCTGCATTGTTAGCCTTAGTATTTTCAACATATTCGCATTTGAATTTGTAAAGCATATCAAAATCATAATTATTTAATTTAATGGCATTTACAAGTTCTTCTGCATTTTCAAATGTGGCACTCGGCATTTCCTTTTTGAGGTCAACATTAATTCCACGTTCGCTTGAATATTCATCATAATCAGGAACGAAGAAATAAAGTGGTTTCATAAGAACGCTTGCCTCAAACGCACAAGCCGAATAATCGGTAATAATAACATCGGCAATTTTCATTAAATCATAAGTCGAGAAATCACCGCTGTATGAAAACTCATTCTCAATTTTAATTTTGGAAAAAAGAGGATGAGCGCTTATAATTAAGCGGTAGCCGTCAACATCACGAAATTCTACCTTAAGCTGCTCGGCAATATAAGCATCTCTTTCTCTGAAAGTAGGAAGATAAAGAACAATCTTATCGTGGCTCAATCCCGGATTTTCGGTAAAAAATCTTGAAGCGGCATTATTATCAGTCAATATATCGTCAACTCTCGGAAGCGAACAAATTTTTATTTTGGAATTATCGCAACCGAAAGCCTCCATATAAAACTTAGCTGTTTTTTTGCTTGGAGAGAGAACATAGTCGTAATTTTTATGCATACACATTGCACGGCTGATTTTCTCGTCCCTGCCCTCTTTAGTGCCGACACTTTGAAGCCCGAATTTTTTAAGTGCCCCCAAAGCGTGCCACATTTGAATAACCTTTAAGCTTTTCTTATGCTTTAAGCAAGAAACTGTAATTGAATAAGTATCAAGAATTGCGACCTTAGAGGTAGCAAGATAATACATATCACCGATAACAGAAAAGCAATACGATATTTTACCGCCAAGGCTTTCAGGTATCATTTTGAGCCTGAAAACCTGCTCGGTATTAGGACATTGCTTATCAATTTCTTTTTCAAGAAGTCTCATATCAAGACTTTTATCGTTGCTTTGCCTTGAAAGATAAACTATTCTGTCCTTAGTTTTAAAAAGCTTAATAGGCGCATAGATAATGCGAAGAAAAAATTTCAGTATTTCAATTAACAATACTTTCATATATATCACTTCTTTAAATTACTCGTAAAGAGGATATTTAGCGCAAATCTCGGCAACGCCGTTTGTGATATAATCCTTATTATTATCAAAATCAATAACTGCAAGAGTGATATATTCAGCAATCTTGTCCATATCGTCTGTATTAAGACCTCTTGTTGTAGCGGCAGGAGTACCGATACGAACACCTGAGGTAACAAACGGTGAAAGAGGCTCATTAGGAACGGTATTCTTATTAAGGGTAATATGAACCTCGTCAAGTCTGTTTTCAAGTTCCTTGCCGGTTACATTAGTTCCACGAAGGTCAAGAAGGCAAAGGTGGTTATCTGTACCGCCTGAAACAAGCTTCATACCTCTCTTGATAAGTCCGTTTGCAAGAGCCTTTGCATTTTCAACTACTCTCTTTTGATATTCGTTAAATTCAGGCTTAAGAGCCTCGCCGAAGCAAACTGCCTTACCTGCGATAACGTGCATAAGAGGACCGCCCTGAGTACCAGGGAATACGGCAGAATTAAGCTTTTTAATAAGGTATTCATTATTGCAAAGAATAAGACCGCCACGTGGACCTCTTAAAGTTTTATGAGTGGTAGTTGTTACAACATCGGCATAAGGAACAGGAGATTGATGAAGACCTGCTGCAACAAGACCTGCAATATGAGCCATATCAACCATAAACATAGCACCGTTTGCATGTGCAATATCAGCCATAGTCTTAAAATCAATTTCTCTCGGATAAGCAGAAGCGCCTGCGACAACAAGCTTAGGCTTAACCTTATTAACCTGCTTAGCAAATTCCTTATAATCAATAAAGCCGTTTTCATCAACGCCGTAAGGAACAAAGTTAAAATATTTACCGCTGATGTTGGCAGGTGAGCCGTGAGTAAGATGGCCGCCGTTATCAAGGCTCATACCCATAACGGTATCACCCGGCTTAAGAAGAGCGAGATAAACTGCAGTATTAGCCTGAGCGCCCGAATGAGGCTGAACATTAGCATAGTTGCATTTGAAAAGTTCACAAGCTCTTTTAATAGCGATATTTTCAACAATATCAACATACTGACAGCCGCCGTAGTAACGTTTGCCCGGTAATCCCTCGGCATACTTATTTGTAAGCACGCTGCCCATTGCAGCCATAACCTGAGGTGACACAAGGTTTTCGGAAGCAATAAGTTCAATGTTATCACGCTGACGTTTAAGTTCTAAAGCCATTGCGTCTGCAACTTCCTTATCCGTTTCGGCAACTTTGCCAATTGAATCATAATAATTTGAATACATATATAATCCTCCTGAATGATTATGCAAATTTATATAATTATACATATCTATAATATCATATAACAAGTAAATATACAACAACAAATTAAAAAAGTGTAAAAATATTATACTTGATATATATATAATAATGTGGTAATATATTTAAGTTAAAAATTAATGAATTTCACATATAGGAGTTGAGAAAATGAGCGGTCATAACAAATGGAGCACCATTAAGAGAAAAAAAGGTGCAAATGACGCAGCAAGAGCAAAGGTTTTCACAAAAATAGGCAGAGAACTTGCCGTAGCAGTTAAAAACGGCGGTCCTGACCCTAACAACAACGCTAAGCTTCGTGATGTTATTGCAAAGGCAAAACAAAACAACGTTCCTAACGATAACATTGACAGAATGTTAAAAAAAGCTGCAGGCGAAAGTGACAGCACTAATTTTGAAGAAATCGTTTACGAGGGTTACGGCCCAAGCGGTATCGCAGTTGTAGTTGAAGCACTTACAGATAACAGAAACAGAACTGCATCTGAAGTAAGGCATTACTTTGACAAAGCAGGCGGAAATATGGGCACACCGGGTTCTGTTACATTTATGTTTGACAGGCAGGGTGTCATTGTTATTGAAAAAGAAGATGTTGATGAGGATCAGCTTATGGAGGACGCACTTGAGGCAGGCGCTTCCGATTTTCTTACAGATGAAGAAGATATTTTCGAGATTAGAACAGAGCCTAATGACGTCGGCGATATCCGTGACGAACTTGAGGGCAAGGGATATCACATCATTTCAAGCGAAGCTGCTTATATTCCTCAAACTTATACAAGGCTTGAATCTGAAGAAGATATGAAAAATATGGCAAGAATGATTGATATGTTTGAGGAAAACGACGACGTTCAAAACATTTGGCATAACTGGGAGAATGAGGACGAATACGAAGGCTGATTTTTGAACTACGATAAATAATTAAGGAGAACTGTTTAATTCAGTTCTCCTTTTTCTTTTGCATATTTTAATAATATATCTTTTTCATTTTCAACTTTGCCGTCAATTACCATTTCCAAAACAGCAGAGAGAATATCCCCTATCTCCTTACCCTTAAAGCCGAGATTTATCAAATCAAAGCCGTTAATTTTCAAATCCTTAACACTATAAGGCTCGGCATTCGCGATAATTTCATCAACAAGCGACTCGGTAGTAACAAGATTTTGCAGTTCCTCTCCTGTCATTTTGGGATTTTGACCGAGTTTATCGGCACGCTTAACCGCAATTAAATCACGTACACCCTGCTCGCCCAAACGGTTGAGCCATTTCTTTATATTTTTCTTTTTTGTTCCTATATGGATATCGTGGATTGGGATAATAAGCATTACCCTATCGTAAAGTTCATTTGAAATTTTAAAGCGTTTTAAAATCGGTGCGGCAAGGTCTGCGCTGATTTTTTGATGCCCCTTAAAGTGGTCAACTCCGTTATCATCCGTAGTTTTTGCAAGGGGTTTGCCGATATCGTGAAGAAGCATAGTAAGCCTAAGCGAAAGCAATCTCGGCGATTGCTCAACTGTTTTGGCAGTATGAGTATAAACGTCAAAAATATGCCAAACAGTATTTTGCCCGCAGGTAAAAATCGGTACAAGTTCGGGAATTATCACGCCCATAATTTCTTTATACTCGGTTAAAACATCAAAAACATTATCGCCCAAAAGAAGTTTTGAAAGTTCAGTAAAAATTCTTTCAGCCGATACATTTTTTAAAAGTTCTTTATTTCTAAACAATGCGGCTTTGGTGTTTTCCTCAATTTCAAAGCCGAGAGTTGAGGAAAAGCGAATGGCACGCATAATGCGGAGCGCATCCTCTTTAAATCTTCTATCAGGATCGCCGACAGCCTTAATTATTTTATTTTCTATATCATCTCTGCCGCCGAAAAGGTCAACGATTTCATCTTTATTAGGGTTATATGCAATTGCATTTATCGTAAAATCACGGCGTGACAAATCCTCGTCAATATTGCTTACAAAGCTGACCTTTTCAGGGTGGCGGTTATCGATATACTCACCGTCTGTTCGATAAGTGGTGATTTCAAAATTATCGCCATCAAAAACAGCGGTAACCGTGCCGTGCTTAAGCCCCGTTTCAATATATTTGATATTATTTTCAGCAAGTATTTTTTCAAGGTCACCGGGCTTTGCAGAAGTGGTTATATCAATATCGTCGCACTTTCTTTTCATAAAAAAGTCCCTGACGCATCCGCCTACCTGATAAGCCTCAAAGCCTGCATTTTCAATTGTTTCAATCAAGTAATTTGCTTTTTCAAAAATCGTCATATTGCACCCAAACAAAAAAATTATATAAATATTTTAGCACAAACAAAGCAATAATACAATTATGAAAAATTTTTACACTTATTTAATTGTTGCGCTGACGGGCGGAGCGGGATATTGCCTTATTGAAATACTCTACCGTGGCAGAACGCACTACTCAATGTTTTTCGCCGGTGCAATAGTATTATCATCATTTTATTATATAAATCAGAAATACGAAATGAGTTTTTGGCTCAAATGCTTGGTAGGAATGTTGATTATAACAGGGGTTGAGCTGCTGTTTGGATTGATATTTAATATCATACTAAAGGAGCACGTTTGGGATTATTCAGGTGTTCCGCTAAACTTTTTAGGTCAGGTCTGCGTACCGTTTTCACTTTTATGGTTTGCACTGTCCGGCGTGGCATTTAAGGTAATAGATACGGTGCAAGAGAGTATTGGGGTATAAAAAATAAGGCGACCAATGGTCGCCCCTACGATGTCAAAAAAATTCCGTTTTTAACAAAACATATTAAACAAAAAACAAGCACAACCGATTGGTTGTGCTTGTTTCATTAAAGGTAAATTGTAAGGTTAAATTACTTGAGTTCAACCTTTGCGCCAGCCTCTTCGAGCTTAGCCTTGAGAGCTTCAGCGTCAGCAGTTGGAACTGCTTCCTTAACAGCCTTAGGAGCGTTATCAACGATTTCCTTAGCTTCCTTAAGGCCAAGACCTGTTGCTTCACGAACAGCCTTGATAACCTGAATCTTGTTTGCGCCTACTTCTGCAAGTACTACGTCAAACTCTGTCTTTTCGTCAGCTGCTGCTGCGCCACCCTCTGCAGGTGCTGCTACTGCTACTGCTGCTGCAGCGCTTACGCCGAATTCTTCTTCTACTGCTGATACGAGCTCTGAAAGCTCAAGAACTGTAAGAGTTTTAAGCTCTTCAACAATTGCTGTAACTTTTTCTGATGCCATTTTATTTTCCTCCGATTAAAGATTAATTTTAATTAAAATAGTTTTGATTTAATTATTCAGCTGTTTCTTCAGCCGGTGCTTCTGCAGGAGCTTCTGCTTCTTCTGCAGGTGCATCTTCCTTAGCTGCAGGCTCACAAGCCTCAACGCCGCCCTTATCAACAATAGCCTGTACTCCACGAGCAAAAGCTGCGATAGGTGCATTGAATACGCTGCAAACTGTAGCAAGGAGAACTTCTCTTGATGGAAGCTTAGCAAGAGCCATAAGCTTATCCATAGAGATTACTTCGCCGTCAAGATAACCGCTCTTAAGTGAGAAGTTGTCGTGTGAATCAGCGAACTTTTGAAGAATACGTGCTGATGCTACATAATCATCAGCCGCTGTTGCGATTGCTGTAGTACCTTCGAGAACATCTTCGAGACCTGCAAGACCTGCATCCTCAACTGCTCTGCCGAGGATTGTATTCTTAACTACTGTGTATTCAACACCTGCTTCACGAAGCTCCTTACGAAGCTTTGTGTCGTCTTCTACGTTGATACCCTTGTAGTCAACTACAACGCCGGCACAAGAATTTTTAATTCTCTCTGAAAGGTCAGCAACCATTTGCTTTTTTCTTTCAAGAACTGCTGTACTTGGCATTTAATTTACCTCCATTAATATTTGCCGTAAAAAATACGGACTTGAAGGCTGTTTAGCTATAACAAAAAAGTGCACTCCGAGAACCTCGGAATGCACGTAAAACATCAAAATAACATAATGCTACTTGAATGTCCATTCCTCGGCAGGCGAAAACTTACGCCGTATCGGCACCTGCTGTCTTTGGCTGAACAGCTATTGTATTTTAACACAAGGATTGGTCCTTGTCAATACCTAAAATTACTCAGCACTTGCAACTGTGCCAACCTTGTTTGGGTTAATCTTAACACCAGGGCCCATTGTTGAAGCAACAGCTACTGACTTAATGTACTGACCCTTTGATGAAGCAGGCTTAGCCTTGATGATAGCGTCAAGAAGAGCATTGAAGTTTTCAAGAAGCTTATCAGTACCGAATGAAGCCTTGCCGATTGGGCAGTGAATAATGTTTGTTTTATCAAGACGGTATTCAATCTTACCTGCCTTAGCCTCCTGAACAGCCTTAGCTACGTCCATAGTAACTGTGCCTGCCTTAGGTGACGGCATAAGGCCACGAGGACCGAGAACCTTACCTAAACGGCCAACGAAGCCCATCATATCAGGTGATGCGATAGCAACGTCAAAATCCATCCAGCCGCCCTGAATCTTTTGAACAAGGTCAGCATCGCCAACAACGTCAGCACCTGCTTCTGTAGCAGCCTTAGCAAGATCGCCCTTAGCGAAAACAGCAACCTTAACATCCTTACCTGTACCGTTAGGAAGAATAACAGCGCCACGAACCTGCTGGTCAGCGTGACGTGAGTCTACGCCTAAGCGAATATGAACTTCAACAGTTTCGTCAAACTTAGCTGTAGCTGTCTTTACTGTGAGGTCAAGAGCCTCTTTTGAATCATATAAATTTGAACGGTCAATAAGCTTTGCACCGTCTGTATATTTCTTTCCGTGTTTCATAATTAAATTACCTCCAGTGGTTAAATCGGATACTTCCTCCCACAAGGGAATTAGTCTTCTACTACTATACCCATGCTGCGTGCAGTGCCTGCAATCATTGACATTGCTGATTCAAGATTTGCTGCGTTAAGGTCAGGCATCTTTGTTTCAGCGATTTTCTGTACGTCAGCCTTTGAGATGGTTGCTACCTTGTTCTTGTTAGGAACACCGGAAGCCTTATCAATACCGCAAGCTTTCTTAATAAGAACAGCTGCAGGCGGTGTCTTTGTTACAAATGTAAATGAACGGTCTTCATATACTGTGATTACTACAGGGATGATAAGACCTGCGTCATTCTTAGTTCTTTCGTTGAATTCCTTTGTGAATGACATAATGTTTACGCCGTGCTGACCGAGAGCCGGACCAACAGGTGGTGCCGGAGTAGCTTTGCCGGCAGGAATCTGAAGTTTAATTAAACCTACTACCTTCTGTGCCATAATTAATTTCCTCCTAATATTGTGGTAAATGGCGAAGCCTTTGGCTTCTCCCACCATCGCTTAAACGCCACAGTGCAATCAAGCGATGATAATAAGCAGATATACTGCGAATTACTGAATTAAATAATGATTAGTCTTCCTGAACTTTTTCAAGCTGGTCAAGTTCAAATTCAACCTGATTTTCTCTGCCGAACATTGAAACTGTAACCTTAACGCTGTTGTTATCAACGTCAATCTCGTCAACAGTACCTGAGAAGCCCTCAAGAGGACCGTCAACAACATTAACAAGATCTCCTACTTCGTAGTTAACCTTAACGCTGACTCTTTCAAGAGCGTTATTTCTTACCTCTTCGTCTGTAAGCGGCTGAGGCTCACCCTCAGGACCTACAAAGCCCGTGCAGCCTCTTGTGTTGCGAACAACATACCAGCTGTCGTCAGTCATAATCATTTTAACGAAAACATAGCCGGGCATCAACTTTCTTTGATACTCTTTTTCTGTGCCGTCGCTTTTAAGTTCTTTTACTGTTTCGGTTGGAATAGCAACCTCAAAAATTAAGTCGTGAAGGTTACGATTTTCAACAACAGTTAAAATGTTGCTTGCAACTTTATTTTCATATCCTGAAAAAGTATGTGCAACATACCATTTTGGTTCTTCCATCAATAAGCCTCCCGAATAATTATTTAAGCATTAAGTACAAAGTAATTATTCAGCAGCTTTTGTTGTTTCGGCTGTGGTAGCCTTATCAAGAGCAGCAGCTGTTGTACTTTTACCCTGCTGAGAAGCCGATGTCGTAGTTGTAGTTTCGGCAAGGTTCTTGATACCCTTCATTCCAAGAGAAAGAAGCGAGTCAACACCGTAAATAGCCAAGCCTGCAATAATAACTACAACAAGAACAATAATGGTGTTTTTAAGGACGTCCTTTGCAGGTGCCCAAACAACCTTTTTGCCCTCTGCCTTAACACTTTTGAAGAATGACGCAATGGATTTAAAAGGATTTTTCTTTGACTTCTTCTTGTCCTTAGACTTAGCGGCTTTTGCTGTCTTTTCAGATTTAGCGTCAGCCTTAGTTGAAGTCTTCTTTTCTTCAGCCATTCGGTCTTCCTCCAATCACTTTGTCTCTCTGTGGAGAGTGTGTTTCTTACAGAATGGACAATACTTGTTCATTTCCAACCTGTCAGGTGTGTTTTTCTTGTTTTTCATTGTGTTGTAATTGCGCTGTTTGCATTCAGTGCAAGCTAAGGTAATCTTAACTCTCATAAAATAGCACCTCCATTAATATTTCGATAAAATAATCTCCCTCGTTCGCCACGCAAAGCGAAGCAGGCAAAAAAATAACGCCTATCGGCATTTCACCTACTACGAGGTAAGCACTACTATATCACAGAAAGTAAACTAAGTCAAGTATTTTCAACAAAAAGTTTGCAATTGGCGAAGTTTTATATTATTATATAACAAAATCAATGATAAGGCAATGAATAATATGACTGAAATTATAATCGGCGCAGGTGCAAGCGGTCTTGCCTGTGCAATAAGATTAAAACAGAATATGCCAAATGATGAGGTTATACTTCTTGAAAGGCTTGATACGCTCGGCAAAAAAATTCTTGCCACGGGAAACGGCAGATGCAACCTTTCAAACGAGCATGCAAAGCATTATAAAGAGGTAATAAATTTCTTTAATAATATAGGGCTTAAAACGAAAAGCGACAGCGAGGGCAGAATTTATCCTTATTCAAATCAAGCCGCAACCGTCAGAGATATGCTTGAAAAAGAATGTATCAGGCTTGGAGTGCAAATCATCACCGACTGCACGGTTAAAAGCGTTGACAGGGATTTAATTGTATCAACCGACTGTGGTATGTTTTACGCAGACAGCGTTATTATTGCCGCCGGAGGTATGGCTCAAAGCTCCCTCGGCTCAAACGGCAGCGGATATGAGATACTGAAAAATCTCGGTCACAGGATAACGCCGCTGTCCCCTGCTCTTGTTCAACTTGTATCATCAAGTAAATATCCGAGGCAGTTAAAAGGGCAAAGAGTTAAAGGAAATATGAAAATACTTCTTGACGGCGAATGTGTAAAACAAGAATACGGAGAAATTCTTTTTACAGATTACGGCTTATCCGGAATTGTGAGTATGAATTTAAGCAAAGCCGTAAGTAAAAATTTTGAATGCAAAACTCCTAAAAAATGCCATGCTGTAATTGACCTTGCAAATGATTTCAGTGAAGACGAATTATTTGAACACATTAGTAAATTCGGCTCACTTGAGGGAATACTCGGTGAAAAAGTTTCATCTCTGCTTGAAAAGCAAGCAAACGGTGACAAGAAAAAGATTTGCAAATACGCTAAAAATTGGCAATTGATTATCACCGGCACAAAAGGATATAATTTTGCGCAAATTACGAGCGGCGGAGCAGACTTGACCGAATTTAATAATTTTGAATCTAAACTTATTGAAAATCTATATGCCTGCGGTGAGATATTGGATCGGCAATTTGAATGCGGCGGATATAATCTCAACTTTGCATTTTACAGCGGCATAAGCGTCGCAGACGAAATAAAGAAAAAGAGGACAAACAATGATAAGAATTAATGAAATTGCATTATCGCTTGACGAGGACGAAAGTCTACTTAAAAAGAAAGCGGCTAAAATCCTTAAAATAAATGAAAAATATATAAAAAAATATACTATTTATAAAAAGAGCATTGACGCAAGAAAAAAGGATGATGTGCATTTCACATATTCGCTTGACGTAAACATCTCGCTTGACGAGGAGCAAATTGCATCAAAATGCAAATCAAACAAGGTGCAAATCGTTAAGCCGTATGTTTACGAATTGCCCGAAAACAAAAGAGTAAGCAAATTCCGTCCTGTTGTTGTAGGTTTCGGTCCGGCAGGTATGTTTGCAGGTCTTATACTTGCGCTTTCGGGCTTAAATCCTATTATTCTTGAGCGTGGCAAGGACGTCGAAGCGAGAAAGGCAGACGTTCAAAAATTTTGGCGTGAAAAGAAGCTCAATGAAGAATCAAACGTACAGTTCGGTGAAGGCGGCGCAGGCACATTTTCTGACGGAAAGCTCACAACGGGAATAAAAAGTCCGTTTATCAAGAAAATACTTGAAGAACTTTACGAAGCGGGAGCACCGGAAGAAATTTTATATTCATCAAAACCGCATATCGGAACAGACAGGCTTGAAATTGTAGTTAAAAACATAAGAAAAAAGATTGAAAGTTTAGGCGGCGAAGTAAAGCTTGAATGCAAGCTTACAAGGCTTATTGTTGCAAATAAATTTGTGCATGGAGTGACATACGAGCACAAGGGTGAAAGCATTGACCTTGAAACAGATACGGTAATTATGGCAATAGGCCACAGTGCAAGAGATACGGTTGAAATGCTTTATAACCTCGGCGTTGACATTATGCAAAAGCCGTTTTCGGTCGGTGCAAGAATCGAGCATCCGCAAAAGCTTATTAATGAGGCTCAATACGGCAGATTTGCTAATCATCCAAAACTCGGTGCGGCTGATTACAAGCTTTCGTGCCACGGACTTCACGAAAGAGGTGCATATACATTTTGTATGTGCCCCGGAGGTACGGTTGTCGCAGCTGCAAGTGAAAAGGAATGTGTAATAGTAAACGGTATGAGTTCACTTGCACGTGACGGAGAAAACGCAAATTCTGCGCTTCTTGTTGGCATTGAACCAAAGGATTTTCCGAGCGAGCACCCGCTTGCAGGCATTTATTATCAAAGAGAGATTGAGCACAAGGCTTATGAACTTGCAGGGGCTAATTACAATGCACCGGCTCAGCTTGTCGGCGATTTCCTAAAAGGAATTGAAAGCAAGCAACTCGGAAATGTTAAGCCTACCTGTCCTACGGGTGTTACGCTGACAAATCTTGACGAATGCTTACCGACTAAGGTATCTGCAACAATGAAAAGCGCTATAGTTGAAATGGATAAAAAGCTAAACGGCTTTAATCTCTATGATGCAGTATTGACGGCGCCTGAAACGAGGTCGTCGAGTTCTGTAAGAATTTTACGTGATGATTTGCTTCAATGCAATATCCGAGGTGTTTATCCGTGCGGCGAGGGTGCAGGCTATGCAGGCGGCATAATTTCTGCGGCGGTTGACGGAGTTAAATGTGCACATGCGGTACTTAATGACGAGCATTAATTTATTTTATACTAAAGGACATATTCACTATGAGAATGAAAAGAAAGAAAAATCTTGATGAAAGAATAGCGGCTTCAAGCGATTATCTTATCACTATGAAAAATGACTCGCTTGATTTTCAAGATGCAATAAAGGAAAATCATCTTCTTGATTTTAATAAAGTATTTAAAAAGGAGCAGCCTGTATATTTGGAAATAGGTTGCGGCAAGGGTCAATTCGGCAACACGTTTGCATATCAAAATCCCGACAAAAACATTCTTTGCGTTGAAAGAAACAGGAACGTGCTGATTATGGCGATTGACAAGGCAAGGGAGCTTGGGCTTGACAATATTATGTTTCTTTGCGGCACGGCGGAATATTTACCGTCTTACATACCAAATAACAGCATTGAGGAAATTTATCTTAACTTTTCGTGCCCGTTTCCAAAAAAGAGCCACGAGGCGCACAGGCTTACAAATCCACGTTTTCTTGAAATATACAAGCCTATGCTCAAAAACGGCGGTGCAATATGCCAAAAGACCGACAATATGCACTTTTTTGAATATTCAATCGAAAGCTTTTCAAAATGCGGCTTCAAGCTTTCAAATATTTCGCTTGATTTGCATAAGAGCGGTTTTGAGGGAAATATCGAAACGGAATATGAACAGAAGTTTTCGTCACAAGGGTTCCCTATTTACAGATTGGAAGCAAGGTTATAACAAAACGCAATATATTATCAAATGCCTAACTGAAAATAATTCAGTTAGGTATTTTTTATGCTTGACAAATACGGTCTATTGTTGTAGACTATAGATGAGGTCGATACTTGTAGACCAAAGGAGTGACAATGAAATGAATTTAAAAATGTGTGAAAGTGATTATAAATTTATGAGCATCATTTGGAATAATGAGCCGGTTCGTTCGGGCAGGCTTGTTGAGCTTTGCGCCGAGAAGCTTAATTGGAAAAAATCCACAACGTACACCACGCTCAAAAAAGTATGTGAAAAAGGATATGCAAAAAATCAAAACAGCATTGTTTCGTCAACAGTTAAAAAAAGCGAGGTGCAGGAGTTTGAAAGCAGGCACGTTATCGACGAAGCATTTTCAGGCTCACTCCCCAATTTTTTAACTGCGTTTTTTTCAGGCAAAAAAATCAGCAATAAGGAAGCAGAGGAATTAAAAAAATTGATTGACGATTATAAGGAATAGGTGAAAAGAATATGAGCAACTTATTTTATACTGTTTTAAATATGAGCATTACCTCATCAATAATCATTGCTTTAGTGATTATCATAAGGCTTTTCTTTAAAAATCTGCCTAAAAAATACAGCTATATTCTTTGGAGCGTAGTAGGATTTAGGCTTTGTGTGCCGTACTCATTTAAATCAATTATAAGTCTTTTTAATATCGGCAGTGTAATAAACAGCAATCCAATTAAAACAGATAATAACAAACTAAGCTATGTTGACAAAGCAAGCATAATACCGCAGAGTATCGCTTCCTCATCAGACGTTTCAAATACAGATACAATCACCCTATCAAATGCCTTACCTTATATTTGGCTTGGGATTGTATTAATTATTTTAACTGTCAGCATTATTAAATATTTAAAATGCAAATATATGCTTAAAGACAGTGAAAAATTCAGCGATAATATTTATTATTGCGATAAAATAAGCACACCGTTTATATTCGGTATAACAGCGCCGAAAATTTATATACCAAAGGGCACCGACAGTGCTTATCTTGAGTATATAATCGCTCACGAAAAATACCATTTAAAACGAAAAGACTATATTATTAAAGCGTTTGCATACATGCTTTTATGTATTCACTTTTTCAATCCGCTTTGCTATGTTGCATTTAGGCTTATGAACAAGGATATGGAAATGAGTTGCGACGAAAAGGTTATTGAATCGTTCAAAAGTATAAAAAGAGAATATTCCACCGCCCTGCTCGGTTTTGCAACAAATAATTATAAAGTTTCTCCGAGTCCGTTATGCTTTATTGAAAATGACGCCAAAAGCAGAATAAAAAACATTCTCAAATTCAAAAAGCCTAAAAAGGCAGTCAGCATTATTGCAATAATACTTTGCCTTACTGTTTTGAGTGCCTGCGTTTCAAACCCTGTTGACGTAAAAAAGCAGACTGATAAAATAAGCATAAATACAAATATATCTTCAACGCAAAGCAGCAATTTCAGTGATGATTATATTTTAGGAAAAGTGATTTTTGCAAGCCCTATACTTTCAAGCATACTGATTGACGGCGGCAACACAACAATCAAATTTGACGGCAAGAAGCTAATCAGAAGCAATGATGCAGAGCAAACCGAATACAGCGACAAGGTTGAAGAGTTGGAATATACCAAAAAGCAATTTTCAGAAAAATATTCCAATAAAGACGATGCGCTCACACCTGTTATTGATAAAAAATATTTTAAAAACGCAAAGCTTATTAAAGAAGTAAAATACTATAACGATGAAAGTTTTGTTTCCATAATATACTTTGATAATAAGCCTGCTTTATATGGCTCAGACGGAATCAGAATTTATGAGATTATGCCAAATTCAAATGGCTTTGGCAAGGCAGTATCAAATGAGATTTTGAAGCACACATCGCCAAATTTTGATTATGAAAAATACAAAAGTGAGGCACATTATATTTACCAAAAGGAATACACAGGCGATGACACAATCAGCGTATATTTAAACTTTTATGCCGCAACTTATTCAACAAGGTTCGGCTATGTAAAGGATGAAAGTGCTTGGAGTAGTGACGCAAAAATCGATTTAAAGCTTAACGATAATTCCGACTACAGCGTTGTTAAATTTACTGTGCCGCAGGACGGAAGTGAATACAATAAGAGCATAAAGGAAATGTTCTCAAATGACGTATATGCCTATTATTTTGGCGACAATGCCAATAACAATGATAGCATATCAAAAGAATTGACAATTCAAGCAATAAAAAGCTTAGTTAAAAGCAATAAAGATATTGACATTAACAAATCAATTGAAACGCTGATTAAAAGAATAGGGAATATCAATTTGATTGATAATGACTATAACGAATACTTCAACCTTCTTATTGACTATGACGAATACACCGTTCGCTACACATTCAATAAATACAAAAGCGGAAAGCTTGGCGAGCCGGAGGGCAAAATACTTCAAAGCGCATTTTCAAAAATTGCAGAAGATGAATACGTTAAAGCAAGTGCAAACACAGGCAAGGAATACTTTGACGCTTTTGATAAACACGCAAGGGATTTAAAAAAGCAAAACAAACTTGATTATGATTTTAAATTGCTATATCCTTACACATACTTATATTTAACCGAATATGCAAAATAAACTTTTGAACTACAATACATAAAAAAGAAGAAAGACATTCAAAATTCGGAATGTCTTTCTTCTTTTTATTTAAACACAATTTTAACAGCGTTCTTTTTATTATATTTTTCAAGTTCGTCCTTTAATTGAGCAAGTTCATCTTGATTAATTTCCTGCTTATCCTCAGGATAATCCCAATTAGAAAAAGGATTTTTCTTAGTACAAAGCATATTGCCGCCGTCAAGCACCCAAGGAAGAGCAAGAATTTTTCTTTTATTTTTCACATAAAAGAGAACACCTGTACTGCCATTAGACACATTTTTAAAATACACAAGCCCTTTAGCCTCTTTCATAATAAGCCTAATCTGCTGGTCAGGCTCAAGATTTATAAACTGCCTGCGATTGATAAGCGGAAAAACAATTATGCCAAGCACAAGGATAACAACAACGAGAATTATTATTTGATTAACTGTCATTTTTGAATACCTATTGTTATGATTTCAAATGGTTTATATTCAAGTGTATCTACAGCCTCGCCGATAACATTTTCAAGCATATCGAGAAGCTTAACAGACTTAGAAAGCTTAATTTTGCCACGCTTGCCGTCCTGTTCACTCAAACGAATAACCGTCATTGAGCCATCCTCGCTGTCCTTCATAGCCTGCAAATAAAGAGGTTCAAAAATATCGCCGTTATATGATACGTCGGATTTTACAAGTTGCTCATTAAACTGGAATGCAAGTTTATTAACGCCTGCCTCAACAGCACCGTTTTCGTGAGGATAAATCATATAGCTAAAATTATGATGGCCCATATCCGAGGTTACGTCAGGGCGAATCGTTGCACGAAGAAGCGAAAGCGACATAGTATTTTCATCAAAGCCGATACCGTACTTGCCGTCATTTATAAGTGCAACACCACCGTCGGTTTCAGAAAGGTCAGCCCATTTGTGGTGACATGTTTCAAACCTTGCCTGCTGCCATGTAGTATTTTTATGAGTGTCACGCTCAATAAAACCTGCCGAGGTGTCGCAAAGTGCCTTGCGTGTAAGAACATTACAAGAAAATTCAGCCTTTGCAAGCTTATGTTTTTCGTTCCAATCTACTATATTTTCAACCTCTATGCCACGGCTTCTTCTAAAGAATCTTATAAGCATAGTCCACGTGGATTTATCGGTTGAAAGAACGGTTTTAAACGTTGCACATTCACCGTCAAGTTCACAAAGAGATAGCTTTTCACTCACCTTAATTTCAATCTGTTTATCCTTATAGTTAGGAAGAATATCCCAAGCGTCATAATTACCCGGACAGTCTGTATAAATCTTAAGTTTGTTGAAATCGCCGTCAACCCACTGCCTATCCTGCTTTTTATCAACAAGAGAAGCAATAGAGCCGTCATCATTAAGCACAGCTTTATAAAACGGAGTTTCTATATTATTGGAGTTGCAGTTAAGCCATTCGCCATTAAACTTAGTTGCACGAAGTGACGCTGAGGAAAGCGCAGGAATATTAGGAATAATCCAATTACCTTTAACGCCGTAGCGAGTAGCTGTACCCTTTTTGTTAGGAACAAAGGTCAATGCGTCACGTTTGAAATTAAGAGTGTTGAAATACTTTGAGCCTGTGCCGATAAGTGAATCAACAGTCTTTTCAATCTCGGCATAGTCTTTCATTGCGTCCTCATATACAGGGTGAATATGAGAGCCGGGAAGAATATCGTGAAACTGATTGATAAGAAGCTTTTTATAAGCATCTGTTATAGTTTTTTTATTATCCTCGCCACGTAAAACGGAAAGAATTTCAGCGTCACGCAGTTTATATTCAAGACGTCTGTTAGCACGTTTCATATTTGACTTGGTTGTAAACGTACCCCTGTGCATTTCAAGATAAAGTTCGCCGTCCCAAGTCTGCAAACTATCATTGTTTTTGAGATTTTTTTCAAGAAATTCCTGACCGCCCATATGCTCGCACTTCGGCATAATTGAAAGCTTATCAAACCTGTGCATGAGCTCAATCATTTCTTCTGTGCAGCCCGAACCGCCGTCACCGTAGCCAAACATATTCATAGTTTGACCGCCGCTGTCCTTATCGATATAAGCCTCCCAATTTTCTTGAATTTGAGACGGCATATTCCAGGTGATAAAGTGAGTAGGCGGAACGCAAGCCAAAACAGATGTGCCGTCAATACCCTTCCAAATAAAGTTATTGTGAGGAAAACGGTTAGTGTCATTCCATGTTGACATTTTGTTAGAAACAAAATAATCAACACCGCTCTTTTTAAGAATTTGCGGCAAAATCCAGCTATTGCCGAAAACATCGGGAAGCCAAGCGTTATTAACTGTTTTTCCAAACATTCTCTTATAAGTTTGCTGACCGTAAAGGCATTGACGAACAAGGCTTTCCGCTGTAGGAATATTACAATCAGGTTCAACATACATTGCGCCGACGGGCTCAAACTGACCGTTTTTAACTTTTTCTTTAAGTTCATCAAAAACGTCGGGATAATATTTTTCAAGTGTTTCATAAACATAAGGCTGAGTATGAGTATACTTGAAATCGGGATATTTATCCATAAGCCTAAGCTGAATTAAAACGGTACGAAGATTTTTCTGCACAGCGTGTATTCTGCGCCAATAATATGCTATATCAAGATGAGAATGTGCAATTAAAGCGACATCGCCGTTGCCTTTATAATTATCATTAGCAAAAACAACGTCGTCAAGATATTTTTGACATTCATCAATTCCGTCAAGCTCTTCACTGTCGAAATCGATAAAATTCATTGCATTGTTAAGTTCTTTATTAAGAAATGCACGGTAATCTTCGTTAAACAAATCGCTCTTTGCAATATCCAAAAGAAGTTCAAAATCCCATACAAGGTCCTGCACTTTATGATTGACAGTGCAAATATATGCGCCCTCAAAAATCTGACGGCAACCACGAACTGAAAGTGATTCGGGGTTACGCTCATCATCCGGCTTTGAACGGTTATAACCCATCATTTCAAAATGAAGAGTTTTAGTATCGTCAACGTAAGGGGAAAGAAGCATTCTTTCTCTGTTAGGGTCAACACCGCCAACATATTTACCGTTTACCTTAACGCAAATTTCAGCCGCAGTTTTAAGTGAAAACCAAAGCTCTTTGCCCTGAAGTTTCTTAGGAATATCAACGTCTGCCTTAATAAAAGCAGTTCCGTCGGGAGTGAAATACATATCGCCTTTGTTAAGCGGTCTGTAATCATCACTGTAATATTCAAACTCCATTTCTGAAATTTGACGGGCATCCCTAATCATAAGATTATTTATTTCCCACTTTGAAGAATAAATATATCTTTTAAGCCAGCCAAAACGCAAATCTGTCCATTCCTCAGGACGCATTGAACGTCTGACCACTTTAATGTGTGCCATATTTATCCCTCCCTATATATCCTGAAAATAAGGCTTTTTACGAATCGCATTAACCTTAACACTCTTTTTCAAATCTTTTTTTATCTGTTCCTCAATCCAAGCTGTGCAACGATTTAAGATAAGGCATTTTGAACACTCGCCCCTGAAAATGAGAGTAAGCTCATCACCGTCAAGACCGACAAATTCAACCCAGCCGCCGTCGCCCTGAAGTTTCGGTTGCAAAACAGTTTCAACATAATTTTTAATTTTTTCCATATTAAACTCCAAAATTAAGCATTAATAATATTTTTAATTTTTCCTCTTATAGTATCAAGGCGCTTTGCCGCATTTTCCTTAGACGGGTCAACAATTGAATAATAAACCTTAATCTTAGGCTCTGTACCCGAAGGACGAACAGCAAGCCATGAGCCGTCATTCCATATATATTTAAGTACATTTTCCTTAGGCAAATCACGAATACCACCTGAAAAATCAATGACTTCTTTAATGCCGTCAAAAAGAGAAATGCCCTTACTTCTGAATTCAGTCATAAGGCTTTGAATTTTTTCTGCTCCGTCTTTTCCTTTCAATACGAATGAATCAAGGAAGTCAAGATAATAGCCGTATTCATTATAAATCTCATTAAGTCCATCGACGAGAGTTTTGCCCTGATTTTTATACCAAGCTGCCATTTGGCAAATAAGCATTGAAGAAACAACGGCATCCTTATCCCTTGCGTGGGTGCCTACGAGATAGCCATAGGATTCCTCATAGCCGATAACAAATTCCTGCTTGCCGGACTCTTCATACTTATTAATCTTATCGCCGATATATTTAAATCCTGTAAGCGTTTCTTCAATTTTAAGTCCAAACTTTCTGCCTATATTAGCGCCAAGTTCGCTTGTAACAATTGTTTTAACAAGTGTTGACTTTTCATTTAAAGTATCCTTTTTCATGGTAAGGACGAAATTAACAAGAAGCGCACCTGTTTGGTTGCCTGTAAAGAGTTTATAATCGTCGCCGTCTTTAACGGCAATTCCTACTCTGTCGCAATCGGGGTCAGTACCTAAAACAAGGTCGGCACCGATTTCCTTAGCCTTTTCAATGGCAATATTAAGCGCATCCTTTTCCTCAGGGTTAGGAGAACGAACGGTTGAGAAATTGCCGTCCGGAAGTTCCTGCTCCTTAACAACAGTAACGTCCAAACCTTCAAGCATTCTTCTTACAGGAATATTTCCTGTGCCGTGAAGCGGAGTATAAACTATTTTCAAATCGCTCTTTTCGTCATAAAGCGATTGCTTTTTAACCTCATTAAGAAATGCGTTAAGTTCATTTTCGCCGATATAATTAATAAGTTCGCTTTCATCAAGGAAAGGAATTGATGAATAATCGGTAATATCATTTATAAAGGCGATTGCATTTTTAGCATCCTCGGTGCAAAACTGGCATCCCTTACTGTCATAAACTTTATAACCGTTATACTCCTTAGGGTTATGAGAAGCAGTAATCATAACGCCCGCCGTGCAGCCAAGATAATGAGTTGTAAATGACAAAACGGGAACAGGCACAATCATTTCATAAATGTTAACCTTAATGCCCTGAGAAGCAAACACACCCGCAGCAGTTTTGGCAAAATATTTTGAATTGTTACGAGTATCATAAGCAATAGCTACGCTGATTTCCCCGTCATTTTTGCTTTTAAGGTAACGTGCAAGACCGAGTGTTGCTTTACCAACAGTGTAGCGATTCATTCTGTTTGAGCCTGCGCCCATAATACCTCTCAAACCGCCTGTACCAAAAGCAAGGTCTTTATAAAATCTATCCTCAATTTCCTTATCGTCTGTAATGCTTTCAAGCTCGGATTTTGTATCTTCATCCGCAAATGAAAGCCACTGCAAATATTTATCCTTATAAGTCATAATAATACCTCGAATAAAATTCATTATATTTATATTTTTTTATTTATTACAGATTGCGAAGAAGTAGTCAGAATTGGATTTTTAGTAAAGGGAGCTGTACATGGGTACTGCCCCTTTGCTAAAAATTCAAAGCGCCCAACGTTTTGACGCCATATCCCTTAGGATATTAAGACAAAACGTTCAAGTGCTGTTGATACGGTTATCAATAGTTTAATAATTGTACTATTGAAAATCAATATCTGATAATTACAAATATCGGGCGCAGTTATGGCTGCTTATTCACAATCTATTTAAAGTACATGTAATACTGACATTTAATCATTCCGTTATATAGCTTACGGCGCTTGTCCGCTTTTCTGCCAAACTCACGTTCAAACTCCTCATCTGGAGAAATGATACCGTAGCTCCAACCATGCTTTGAAACGAACTTTTCACCCATAATATGATAAATATTCTTAGCTGTTTTGACATCAAGCATTCGCTCCCCATAAGGCGGATTTGTAATAAGTGTGCCCTTTTCGGTGGTCGGGTTAAAATCCTTAATATCTGCCGTTTCAAGCCTCAAGAATTTATCGACTTTAATCCTCTTTGCATTTGCCATAGTAAGCTCAAGAGCGTGAAAATCAATATCAGAGCCGAAAGCAACAAAATCCGTATCGGTTTTGATAATATCGTGGCAACGCTCTCTCTCCTGTATCCAAGCCTTTTCAGGAATAAATCCCCAACGGTCACACTCAAAATTACGGTTAATTCCCGGTGCGATATTATGAGCCATCATAGCGCCTTCAATCAAGATAGTTCCGCTTCCGCAACAAGGGTCATACATCGTATGATAATGTCTAAGCCTCGAAAGAGAGCAAAGTGCGGCGGCAAGAGTTTCTCTTATCGGTGCGTCATTAGCTTCGGGGCGATATCCTCTTTTATGAAGTCCCCTTCCGGTCGTATCAAGCATAATTGTCACTTCGTTTTTCATAATAGAAAACTGAATTTGATGAACAGGACCGGTTTCCTCAAACCAAGATATGCCATAATCCTCTTTAAGCGACTCAACTACTGCTTTTTTTATTATCTTTTGGCAATCGGGAACGGAATGAAGAGCCGAATTAATGCTGTAACCCTTAACGGGAAATGTATCGCTTGAGCCGATAAATTCCGACCAAGGAAGCGATTTCACCGATTGAAAAAGCTGTTCAAACGTTTCAGCCTTAAACCTATCAAGAACAATAAGAATTCTTTCTGCAAAGCGGCTGTTAATATTAGCTCTTGCAAGCATAGCCTCATCGCCCTCAAAAAAGACACGTCCGTTTTCGGCTGATACGTTTTCAGCCTCCATAAATTTAAGTTCATCTGCAACCAAGCCTTCTAAACCTAAAAGGCAAGGCGCTGTCATTAATAAATGCATAATCTTTTCCTTACTCTATAACAAAAATAAGGGTGTAAAAATACACCCTTAAAATGAATTTTACTTACCTGATGAAATATCGTAAAAAACGATTTCGTCACTTTTAACGTAACCCTTTTCCCTCGCTTTTTTCTCGATATAATCGTCTTTATCCTCATTATCAAGCACAGCCTGAAGCTCCTTGTTTTCCTCCTGCTGCGCATCATATTTGGCGCTTATTTCAGCCTTTTGCTTTTCAAGCCTGCTGATGTCTGCATTTTGATTAACAACGCTGATAGAAAAAAATGCAAAAACACCGACAAGTAATAGACCGACAAGAATTTTGCCGACGCTGTATTTGCCGATATATAGCTTTTTAGACTTGCTCTTGCTTTCCTTTGCCAAATTCGTCACCTTCATATTTTTTACGGTTAGGTTTTTTAATGATTTCTTTAATATTATAATATAACATCCTCGGCAATTGCAACACTTTTTTAAAATTTTCTAATGATTTTTTTACTTTTTTTAACCGAATTTTAACCTTTTTGGCAATTCTTTTTTCAAGCGGCAAAGAAATCTTGCCCATGCTTATAATATAGACTGTAAATCCGACAAAAATAAATGCAAGAAAAATGCCCTTTATTGCACCGTCATTAAAGATTAAAAGATATGAAAATGAAACAAAGGACGTTATAAGCCAAAAAAGCAAATCAAAAAAGAGTGAGCCGCCAAATGAAAGGCGAAAAAAGCGCATTAAATCATACAAAAAGCCAAGCCCTGTACCGACAAAAAATGCATAAAAAAGTGCCTCAACCACCGAAAAGCCTCTTTAAAAGTGAGGTGGAGGAAAACTTTTCGCTGTAAAGAAGCGAAGTAACCTTTCCGCTGACGCTGACAGTTCCCGCCTCCAAATTAAGCTCCTCAATATGCAAAAGTTCGCCCTTAATCGTAAGCTCACCGCAAGGTGAAATCGCAATAATTTCCTCCTCGTTAAATGAGTCTACGTCACTTATTCCGGTTAAAGTTAAATGCTCCCTGTTTTCAAGAGTGAGCAAATGGTTCATATCAACGTTATTATCCATAAAATCACCTAAATAATTTTATGCAAACTATGATATAAATATAACAAAAGAAAAGCAGTTTAAACAAACTGCTTTATGCAGTACGCCCCTTATAGCACCTCGTACATTTTGGCTGCATCCTCTTTAAGAGCATGCTCATTAATTGCAAGCACCTTATATGAATTTTCTCTTGCGCCGAGAGTGATTTTGATTGTATCGCCCACTTTAACGTCGTACGAAGCACGGGCAACCTTACCGTTGACCTCAACCTTACCTGCATCGCAGGCTTCGTTTGCAACAGTTCTGCGTTTAATTATTCTTGAAACTTTTAAATATTTATCTAATCTCATAATTCACCTTAAAAAAATAGGGTGTCTTTTCAGACACCCCAAAAAAATCAACAAAATTACTTTACAGCATCCTTAAGAGCTGAGCCTGCCTTGAATGCAGGAACCTTTGACTCAGGAATTTCAATTGTTTCCTTTGTACGTGGGTTAAGACCTGTACGAGCTGCACGAGTCTTTACTGAGAAAGTACCGAAACCAATAAGAGAAACCTTATCACCCTCAGCAAGAGCATCCTTAACTGAATCGAAAACAGCGTTTACTGCTGCTTCTGCGTCCTTCTTTGAAAGTTCTGCCTTTGCAGCTACTGCTGCTACAAGTTCTGTCTTGTTCATTTTAATTTCCTCCGTTTATTGCCGAATTATCGACTTTTAATATTTCTTTTGCCTTATCCCACAAGGCATCAAGCTCTTCAATAGAAGAATTGTTCATATCAATGTCATTTTCATCTGCTAATTTTTCAACTATTTTGAATCGTGTTATAAACTTATCCGTAGAAGCCTTTAAAGCTTCTTCACTGTCAACACCGATAAAACGTGAAATATTGACGCAGGAAAAAAGAACATCGCCGAATTCATCTTCAATTTCAGCCAGATTGTTATGCGATAGCGCAATTTTCAACTCGTTAATCTCTTCATTAAGCTTTAAAAAAGCACCGTTTTGATTATCCCAATCAAAGCCTGCCTTTGCAGCTTTGGACTGAACCTTTTGGGCACGCATAAGAGCAGGAAGCTCAATAGGAATACTGTCCATCTTGCTTGAAGCGGTTTTAGTACCCTTTATGCTTGCTTTAACACTGTCCCAGCTGTCAAGTGCTTCTTTGGTATTATTTGCAACCTTGTCACCAAACACGTGAGGGTGACGAACAATGAGCTTTTTGCAAAGTTCGTCGCAAACGTCATTAAAATCAAAATTGCCCTTTTCACTTTCCATTTCACAGTGAAGTGAAATTTGGAGGAGCACATCGCCCAATTCTTCCCTTAATCCTGACATGCTGTTTTTGTTAATCGCTTCAATAACCTCATACGTTTCCTCGATAAAATTACTCTTAATCGATTCATGAGTTTGTTCACGATCCCAAGGGCATCCTCCCGGTGCTCGAAGCAATGTGATAAGCGAAATTAAATCATTGATATCATATTTATCCTTAAATTCAAAATTCACTTTAACACACCCCTTGATTAACTTGTCAACTAAGATAATACTATAAAGTTCCCAAATTTGCAAGTATTTAGGCGGATTTTTTATATTATTTAGCTGAAATTATATCACTTATACGCACACATTTAAACAAAACGAGCAAAGAAGCAGTCAAAAAAGAACATATTATGCCGCAAATTGTCAAAGTGAGCAGAGAAGAAGTTTGAGTAAAAAACGCTTCTTTAATGAATTTTACGGCAAAATAGACCGTACCGGAGCAAAAAATCGGCTTAACAAATATATCTTTCACCGCAAATGAAGCACCTGTATTTTTAGAAATAATAATCATATTCCAAATAAGAATTATCAAAAATCCCATAAAATTTGAAACGGCAACGGCTGATATATTAATTGTCATTTTAGGTATAAGAATAATGTTTGTTATCACTCTTATGCCACCCGAAACGGCAAAGGGTAAAATTGTTTTTTTAGAAAGTCCGAGCGACTGAGCACAAAATACACAGCTTGAGGCAAGACAGCACGGCAAGACTGTTACAGCAAGATAAAACAAAATATCACTGCCGAATTTTGCAATATCACCATTGGAATTGCCGTAAAAAAGCGACAATATTTCGCTTGGAAAAAGTGCAAGAACTATTCCTGAAAAGCAAGAAAGAATGCTTGTATACTTTAAAACACTGTTTATTAATAAATTGAATTTCGGCGAATCACTTTCATAAGCCGAGCTGATTGCCGGAACGGCGGTCACACCGAGCGCCATAACCATCCCCGGTATAAGATTTTTAAAATCAAGTGCAGAGGAATAAATCCCGAACACGTAAGTGAAAATATCGCCGTCAAAATAATTATACGCTTTTGAAAGCACAGCCTTGTCGCAAAGAGTTAAGGCGTACTGAATTGACGAAGTATCAAAAAATTGAGAAACACTTTGAACAGCCGTTGCAAAAAGAAGCGGAAGAGAGAATGCGGCAAGTTCGTTATACATTTGTCGAGTAACCGATTTATCGGGTTTCGGCATTTTATAGTGGCTGCCGACATAAGAACTGACATAAACCCACCCTGCAAAACCTCCGAGACTGACGCCGAGCATAGAGCAAGCAGATGTTAAGGGATAAATTGCCGAAAGTGCCTGCCTTTCGTTTTCATACGCTGTACCCAAAACCGTGCCATACTCATAATAATTTGACATAAAAAAGCCCATAGAAAAGCGAGCAAATAAAAGTCCAAACACCATTTTAAAAACCGCTTCGATAATTTGGCAGGCTGCGGTTGGTTTCATATCAATAAACCCCTCGGCAAAAGAGCGCTTACCGGCGCCAAGGCAGCAGAAAAAAACACTCGGTGCAAGAGCAAAAATTGTATAAATACTCTTTGGCGACGAAGAAATAAGCTCGCTGTATGGCTTTGCACCAACAAGCATTACAAAAAGTCCTGCAAAAGCCGCAAGAAAAAACAGTTTGTTTCCTGCTTTTTTCAATCCGGAAACTCTGAGTTTATCGCCGCTTGCATTATATTTACTGACGAGTTTTGACATAGCGATAGGAAAAGCACCCATAGTAAGTGCATGAATAGGCAAGCAAAGGTTATACGCTATTGAAAAATATCCCCTGCCTGTTGCGCCTATATAAGAAGTTAGCGGAATTTTATAAAAGGCAGAAATCATCTTAACTATTACAGTTGATACAAGAAGCAAAAAAGCACTTGAAATATACTTTTCTTTAATACTCTTTTTCAATAAAATCACCCAAAGAAAAAATAAAAGAGCAACCAAAATGATTGCTCTTTAAAATTCCTGTTAAATTTTACTCGTCGCTGTCTTTAATCTCGACATCCTTTGCTTCAACAACCTCAACTGCCTCAGCCTCAGCTTCGGGCTTGGCATTGAAATCGGTTGAAAAAGCCTCCTTGGTTTTTTTAGCCATATTAGCCATAGACTCATTAAATTCTGCCTTTGCCTTTTCAATCTCAACCGTATAAAGTTCAATCTTTTCTTTATTATCGGCAATTGCATTTGCACAGTCTTTAATTTCATCTTCAGAAATTTCATCGCCTATATACTTTGCATAATTAAGCTTGCCGAATTTTTCATAAAGTTTTGCAAGCTTAGCCTTAGCATCAAGAAGTTCAACCTTTTTACGGCTGATTTTAAGCCTTTCGGCACTCTTTTTACTCATATTTTCAGCAACGTCTTTAGTTTTATTAAACATTTCTTCCAGTTTTGGATTGTTGAATGCTTCATCCATTGAACCAAAAAGATCACTTAATTTTATAGCCATTACTACCACCTCGCACTCATTATATTACAATATGTAAATCATTGCAATACCGTTTGCTATATTTAATTATTAGTTTGCATAAAATTTTTCAATTAATTTTTTACGCTCGATAATTTCATCAAATCTGTCAATATATTCATATGGATATTTAAAGTTATATATGCGCTCAATTTTACCGGTGTCCTGATTTTTAAGCCTTGTAACGGCGCCTGCACCGACAGCAAAAACAGAATGAGTTTCATCCATCATATAAACATTATAAAGGCAATCCATATTATCCTTGCACCAGCCGACGTTTTCTAAATTACCGACAGACTTAGACTGGCGATACATATAATAAGGATAATAGCCGCCCGACTTAAGGCAGGAATTTGAATATTCCACCATATCAAAGGTTAAAAGTTTATCTGAAATATCATAAGCATTCTCTCTTGTGACCATATAAGCTGCCGATTTCATTGCAAGAGTATGAACAGTTACGCTTTCTGCCCCGAGTGATACGGCAGTGTCGACACTGTTTTTAAATGACGAAAGTGTATCTTTTGGAAGTCCTGCAATAAGGTCCATATTAATATTATTGAAACCGCACTTTCTTGCAAGAGCAAAAGCATCAAGAGTCTGCTTAGATGTGTGACGTCTGCCGATAGAGTCCAAAACTTCATCGTTAAACGACTGCGGATTGATTGAAATTCTGCCGACACCTGCACCCTTTAATGCCATAAGCTTATCCTCAGTTACGGTATCCGGTCTGCCTGCCTCCACTGTATATTCACGAAGAGTTGACAAATCAAAATTCTTTTCTATAACGTCAAACAGCCTTGAAAGCTGCGAGGCTGAAAGAGTTGTAGGTGTTCCTCCACCGAAATAAACGGTTTCAAGCCTTAAGCCAAGAGCCTTTGCCACCTGACCTGTTTTTTCAAGTTCCTTGCAAAGAAGATCAACATAAGGCTCAAGAAGCTTATGCGTTTTTTCAATAGAATGGGAAACAAAAGAGCAGTAAGCACATCTCGTTGGGCAAAACGGAATTGAAACATAAAGCGAGAAAGAATTATGAGATGACAGGGAAATAATTTTATTTTCGTGGTGCATAACTTCAATTGCCAAATCTGTTTTTTGGGGCGTTGCAAGAAAAGTATTGATAAAATAATCTCTTGCCGCTTTTTCGCCCATTTCGTCTGCGAAGCGATGCATAAGTTTAGCGGGACGAACGCCGAAAAGGATACCCCACGGCGGTTTAAAACCTGTAAGCTCGCTCAAAACATTATAAAGCAGAACTGACATCTCAGTTTGAGCGTCCTCATTTTCTTTTAAAGTATGTGTTTTAGAAATACTTTTATCAAAAAGACGGGCGCAAACGAAAAATTCATTACCCTGCGCCTTAGTTTCCACCTCAATATTATCCTTTCCATCGTCGTTAATCTTCTCCCAAGGGAAAAAGACGGTGCAAAGATTTTTCATATCATATATAAAATCGTGGTTAATTACTTTTAAAATCATAAATTATGCCCTATTCAAAAACGGATTATTTGCACGTTCAAAATCGAGTGTTGACTGACGGTCGTGACCGGGATAAACGATTAGATTTCCGTCAAGCGAAGCGATTTTTTTAAGGCTTTGCACAATTTCAAGCGGTGAGCCACCGGGGAAATCAGTTCTGCCGCAGGAGCAGAAGAACATAGTATCGCCTGTAAATATTTTGCCGTCGCACACATAGCAAAAACCGCCTTTGGTATGCCCCGGAGTTGCAATAGCCTTGATTTCACTTTCACCCAAAGTGATAACGTCGCCGTCAAAAATCAAAATATCAGCCTCTGTATTATTCTGCACACCGCCGCAAAATGCCGCAAGGCTTAACTTTGACGAGGTAAGCATAGGCTCATCCTCTTTTGAAATCACAACCTTAGCGCCTGTTTTTGCTTTAACGGCTTTAACTCCGCCGATATGGTCAAAATGACCGTGAGTAAGCAAAATATATTCAAGGTTTGCCCCTTCAATGAAATTCATCATTTTATCGCTGTCCTCTGTGCAATCGACAAGTGCGCTTTTATTTGTTTTTTCATCTGTAATAAGATAGCAATTATTTTCAATAGGGCCGAATGTAGCCGATTTAACACTTAGCATTATTTTAATTCCTTACTGTCTAAAATTATGGTAACCGGGCCGTCGTTTAATAAGTCAACCTTCATATCAGCGCCGAAAATTCCTTTTTTAACGGATTTTACACCTGATTTTTCAAGTTCATCAGCGACGTATTCATAAAGCGAATTTGCCTCATCAGGCAGTGCGGACTTTATAAAACTCGGTCGCCTTCCGTGTGAGCAATCTGCACAAAGGGTAAACTGAGATACAAGAAGAATTTCGCCAAACACATCAAGAAGTGATAAATTCATTTTGCCGTTTTCATCTTCAAAAATCCTCAAAACAGGGATTTTTTTAATAAGCTTATCAGCATCCTCCTTGGTGTCACCGTCCATAACGCCGAGTAAAATCATAAAACCGTTATCTATTTTGCTTATTAGTTTTCCGTCAACGGTGACAGAGGAATGTTTTACTCTTTGAATTACTGCTTTCATAAATTAAAATGCCGACCTTTCTATATGATAAACGCCCTCAATTTTACGAAGTGATTTTTCGATAGAATCAAGATGTTCCTTTGAATTGACCGTAATGGTCATAGTAGTTAAGCAATTGCCCTCGCTGATAGGACGGGCATTGATAGAATGAATTTTAACGTGAGCCGTAGCCATACAAGCGGTTATATCAAGAACTACTCCGTCACGGTCGATAGCATAAACGTCGATTGTTGAACGAGCGTCAACTTTAACACTGTTATCCCAATGAGCTTTAACCCAACGTTCAGGCTCAGGACAATTTTTCAAATCATCAGGTACGTTTACACAGTCCTTTCTGTGAATTGTAAGCCCTGTTCCACGATTGATAAAGCCGACAATTTCCTCACCGGGGATAGGAGAACAGCAGCGTGCCATTTTAATAAGGCAATTATCTATTCCCTCAACCACAACACCTGAGCTGTCCTTAGAGGTGCGAGGTTTATCAAGAGTATTAGTTGTCGCAACGGCAGGCTTAGGAGGTTCTTCCTTTTGCACTCGCCAATTGCGGTTAAATTCATCCTTAATACCGGGCATAAGACGAGAAATCTGTATTCCGCCGTAGCCGACAGCGGCATAAAAATCGTCTATATTTGTAAAATGCTGCCTTTCCGCAATGCGGGCAACGAATTTATTATATTCCTCACTATCCTCAAAGCGGATAAAGTTTCGCCTAAGCTCACGCTCAACCTCAGCCTTACCCTGAACAATATTTTCGTCACGCTTTTCCTTTTTAAACCAAGAGCGAATTTTACTTCTTGCCTCGCCTGTTGTAACAATCTTAAGCCAATCACGGCTTGGACCCTTGCCCTGCGCATTAGAGGTCAATACCTCAACAATTTCGCCCGTTTTAACCTTATAATCAAGATGAACGATTTTGCCGTTTACCTTAGCGCCGACCATTTTATTACCGACGGCGGAATGAATTGCATAAGCAAAGTCAATAACCGTTGCTCCTTTAGGAAGCGCCTTAACATCGCCACGAGGAGTGAATACATAAACCTCATCGCTTGACAAATCGCCTTTAATTGTAGTAACAAGTTCCTCGGGAGTATCGGTTTCGTCGCCGTGCTCAATCATACGGTGAATCCACTCAAGTCGGGAGTCGATACTATCCTTACCTCCCCTGCCGAGCTTATATTTCCAGTGAGCAGCGATACCGTATTCGGCAGTGCGATGCATATCCCATGTACGAATTTGAATTTCAAATGGAACGCCCTTATCTGAAAGCACGGTAGTGTGAAGTGACTGATACATATTAGGCTTAGGCATTGAAATATAATCCTTAAACCTGCCCGGAAGCGGTTTAAACATATCGTGAACAATGCCGAGCGCATTATAGCAGTCAATCATTGTATCAACAATAATTCTTACTGCATAGATATCAAAAATCTGTTCAAAATCCTTACCCTTGATATAAACCTTACGAAAAATTCCGTGAACTGATTTAACACGTGAGGTAATTTGAACGTGTTTCATAACAGGGGTAATCTTATCGCTTATTTGCTTTGTTATATCGGCAAGAAATTTTTCACCCTGCTCTTTTTTCATAGATAAGTTTTTTTCAATTTCCTTATATGCAATAGGGTCAAGATAATAAATTGCCAAATCCTCAAGTTCTTCCTTGATAGGACGGATACCTAAGCGGTGAGCAATAGGAGCATAAATTTCAAGCGTTTCAAGACTTTTTTCCCTTTGCTTATAAGGCGGCATATGCTGCAAAGTACGCATATTATGAAGTCTGTCGCAAAGCTTGATGATGATAACACGAACATCCTCATTCATTGCGATAAACATTTTTCTTATATTCTCAGCCTGTACTTCTTCTCTTGTAGAAAGCGGAATTTGACCGAGTTTAGTTACACCGTCAACAAGAAGTGCAACCTCGTCGCCGAACTCCTGCTTGATATAATCAAGGTCATACTGCGTATCCTCAACCACATCGTGCAAAAGTGCACCTACAATACACTCATTGTCCATTCCGAGCTTATAAAGAATTTCAGCAACGGCTACAGGATGCATAATATAAGGCTCACCCGAACGCCTACGCTGATTTTTATGAGCATCACGTGCAAGGTCATAAGCTTTTTTAATCACTCCACTGTCATATTGCGGATTTTTCTTTATATCTTCAAAAAATTTATTAAAGCCGTCGTCATAATCATCCGTATATACACTTTGTTCCTCGTTTAGCAATTATAATCTTCCCTTCAAAACCATAAGAGTATCAGTTCTCTCAAGGTTTGCTTTAGTTTTTACATCATTTAAAGTAATATTACCCTCACGCTTTATCAGCCCTGCCTCCTCAAACGCATCAAGCGCAAAAGCAAGCTGACCGTATGTAAGGTAATTTGCAAGCTCAAAATATAAATCGTCAAATGTGTATTTATATCCCTTTTGGCTTTTTAAATATTTATAAACAACAGCGCAAATATCCCTATTAGGATAAAGCTCTGTTTTATTTTTCTTTCCGAGTTTAAACAGGAGGTAGTCATTTTTCTCCCGATAATATTTATCAATATCAATCCCTGATTTTCTGAAATCAACTACTTGAGCTGAAATATAATCTTTATTTTTAAACGTGCTTTTTGAAAGTTTCACGGCGAAATCGAGAGTATCGCCGATTTTATGCGGAAACTCGTCAAGCGTAGTTCTGAATTTAACCATACGTACGCTTTTTCCTTTTTTAGCAGCCTCTATTTTTAAATGCTTGCCGTCGCCGATAGCGGCAACGTTAGTCAATGTCAGATTATAAAGCCCGAAAACAGGCTGTGCGTTATCTGTTCCGTAAGGCTCTAATTCAGCCAAATTATTAACCAAATCAAGCGTCAGATAATAAGGAGAAAGCTTGCAGTCGATTTTGAGCGTCTGAATCGGCATAACGGGATAATTATTTTTTGCAAAATCATTAATTCTTTTCCTGAATGCCGCAATATCCTTAACATTAAGCCCCATACCGGCAGCAAGAGGATGACCGCCGAAATGAGTTAAAATATCCGAGCAGCTTGAAATCGCTTCAAAAATATTAAAACCGTCAATACTTCTTGCCGAGCCTGTTGCGTTTCCCTCGTCATCAATGCCGATAACTATTGCCGGCTTAGAATAAAGTTCCACAAGGTGGGCAGCGCAAATACCAATAACACCCTTATGATAATTATGCCCTGCAACAACTATAACTCTGTCGGTTTGATAAGCCCTGTCATTAGCCATAATTTCGGCAATATCCTTATCAATCTTTTCCTCAACCTCGTGGCGGTGAGTATTTTCAAGATTAAGCTGTTCCGCTTTATATTCTGCAATTTCATTGTCCTCACAAGTGAGCAAATCAACAGCAAGATTAGCCGTATCCATTCTGCCTGCCGCATTTATTCTCGGGCAAATTTGAAAAGCCACGTCGGTTGCGGAAAAATGCTCTGCTTTTGAATTGGTGCTCTTTTTAAGAGCACAAATGCCGATTTTTGCATCTGTATTAATAAGTTTCAATCCTGCTTTGACTATCGCTCTGTTTTCATTTAAAAGAGGAACCATATCACCGATTGTACCTATAGTTACATAATCCGCATAATCCTCAAGCAAATCCTCAACATCGCCGTCATACAGGGCGCACGCAAGTTTAAATGCAACACCTACTCCGGCAAAATCACGAAATTCAATTTCATTATCTTCTCTGTGAGGGTTAATAACAGCCTCGGCACGTGGAAGGTTTTCACCTATTTGGTGGTGGTCGGTAACAATAAGCTGCATGCCGAGAGAATAAATATATTCTGCTTCTTCAATTGATGAAATACCGTTATCAACTGTTATAATCAAATCGGTACCGTCAGCTTTAATTTTATCAATAGCTTTAAAATTCATTCCGTAGCCGTCTGTAGCTCTGTTAGGGATATAGTAGCTTACAAAGCCGCCGAGAGCGTTTAAAAAGGTATAAAGCAAAGCAGTTGAAGTAACGCCGTCGCAATCATAGTCGCCGTAAATACAAATGCTTTCTCCGTCGTCAAGAGCACGATTTATGCGTTTTACCGCCTTATCCATATCCTTTAACAGATAAGGCGAAGAAAACCTGCACCCGTCGGACAAAAATTCCGAGGCTGCAAGCTCATCATCAATTCCTCTTGAAACCAGCAAGAAAGCAACAAAAGCGTCAATATTCAGTTTTTCACTCAATGCAGATGCCTTAGCCTTGTCTATTTCTGCGTTTACCCATTTTTTATATGACATTATGAATTTTTATCTACCACGTGAAATTTTTTCAAATTGCCTGCCTTTTCGGCACGCTTTCTAAGTTCCTCGTCAACGTCGTCGGGCGTTATTCCCTCATTTGCCATCATAACAAGGGTATGGTAAATAAGGTCGCAAATCTCTCCGACTGTTTCGTCCTTTACTCCGTTTTTGGCGGCGATAACCATTTCCGTTGACTCTTCGCCCACTTTTTTGAGTATTTTATCAAGTCCTTTTTCAAAAAGATAGCAGGTATAACTACCCTCCTGCTGTGCTTCTTTTCTTTCAAGGATAGTTTCATAATCGTTTCTGATATAATCCATTTTTAATCTCCGTTATTTTCAAGTTTAATTTCGTAAAAAAAGCAAGAGTGATTGCCCGTGTGGCAAGCCGCACCCGTTTGTATAACCTTAACTAAAAGCGTATCATCATCGCAATCACCGTAGATTGACACAACTTTTTGAAGATGACCCGAAGTTGCGCCTTTATTCCAAAGTTCCTGCCTTGAACGTGACCAAAACCAAGTATATCCGGTTTCAAGCGTTTTTTTCATCGACTCACGGTTCATATAAGCAAGCATAAGCACCTCGTTTGTGCCCTCCTCCTGAACTATTGCAGGGATAAGCTCGCCTTTTTTAAAATATTTTTCTATATCAATCATTGCACGCCTCCACTGCCTGTTCCAAATCAAGAGTTCCCTCATAAATGCTTTTGCCGCAAATTGCACCGTAAAGATTTTTGCTTTTTAATTTACGAATATCATTTATATTTGTAACTCCGCCCGATGCGGTAATATCGCAGGAAACGGCATTATTAATTTCAACAAGCTGTTCAAGATTAGGACCCGTCAGAGTACCGTCACGTGAAATATCGGTGAAAATTATATTTTTAACACCAACATCTTCCATTCTTTTTGCAAGGTCGGTAAAATAAACGTCACTTTTTTCAACCCAGCCCTCGGTTGCAACATATCCCGATTTTGCATCAATTCCTACTGCGATTTTGCTTTCAAATTCTTTGACTGCTTCTTTTACAAGTTCGGGATTTTTAAGTGCAACAGAGCCTAAAATAATACGTGAAATTCCATTGTTAATGTAAAAATCAATATCATTCATCGTTCTTATTCCGCCGCCGAGTTCAACCCTAAGCCCGGTTTCTTTTGCTACATTAATAAATGTTTGGGCATTGACAGGTTCTTTTTTAAGCGAGCCGTCAAGGTCAACCATATGCACCCATTTACACCCTGCCTTTAAAAAGCCGAATGCAGTTTCAACAGCGTCGCCTGCCACCTGATGAGCAGTGGAAAAATCGCCTTTAAAAAGCCTGACGGGTTTGCCGTCGATAATATCAATTGCAGGAAAAATAAGCATATTAAAGAACTCCTTTTGTTGAAAGCACTGCGCCGTTTTCGTTTTGCTTTACGGCAACTTTAAGTGCGTGAGCCACAGCTTTGAATATTGCCTCAATCTTATGGTGAGAATTAGTACCGTAAGGCACATCAATATGAAGCGTGATACCTGCATTCATTGCAAAGGCTCTGAAAAATTCCTCCGTCATACAGTTTTCATAATCGCCGCATTTTTCCTGCTCAAAGTTTGCGTTAAAAACAAGAAAAGGTCTGTTTGAAATATCAAGCACACAATTAGCCAAAGCCTCATCCATAGGAATTGAAAAAGAGCCATAGCGCTCAATGCCGCTCATATCGCCGAGTGCCTCTTTAAAAGCTCTTCCGAGTGCAATTCCCGTATCCTCAACAGTATGGTGAGTATCAACCTGCAAATCACCGTTGACCTTAATTTTTAAACCGAAGCCACCGTGAACACCGAAAGCCACAAGCATGTGGTCAAAAAATCCGATACCTGTTGACACCTCAACATCTCCGCCGTCAAGGCAAAGGTCAATTTTTATTTGTGTTTCCTTAGTATTTCTTTCAATTTGAGCCTTTCTCATATAAGTACCTCTAAAATATTATTCAAATCTAACCTTAATTGAATTAGCGTGAGCCGTAAGCCCCTCTGTATCTGCAAGCTTAACTATATCGTCCTTTGCCTTTTCAAGTTCATTTTCGGTATAATAAATAAACGAGCTTTTCTTAACAAAGCTGTCAACCGACAAAGGTGAGAAAAATCTTGCCGTGCCGCTTGTAGGAAGAACGTGATTAGGACCTGCAAAGTAGTCACCGAGCGGTTCGGGAGAGTAATTGCCGAGGAATACACTTCCTGCATTATCAAGCCTGCCGATATATTTAAGCGGTTCTTCAACACACATTTCAAGATGCTCCGGTGCAAGCTCATTTGCAAAATCAATAGCTTGGTCAAGATTTTCGCAAACAATAATTTCGCCGTAATCGTTAAGCGATTTTTCTATAATTTCCTGTCTTTCAAGGAATTTAATCTGCCTGTCTATTTCTCTCGCAGTTAATCTTGCTACTTCCATTGAAGTCGTAAGTAAAATTGCAGACGCTCTTACGTCGTGCTCTGCCTGACTCATAAGGTCAGCGGCAAGAAATGAAGGCTTAGCGCTTTTATCGGCAACAATAAGAATTTCACTCGGACCTGCAATCATATCAATATCAACAACACCGTAAAGAAGCTTCTTTGCAGTAGCAACAAAAATATTACCGGGGCCTACAATTTTATCAACCTTTGGTATTTTTTCAGTTCCGAAAGCTAAAGCGGCAACAGCCTGAGCACCGCCTACAAGGAATACCTTATCGACACCTGCAACAGCGGCAGCAGCCATAATATCAGGATTTGGATTACCGTCTTTACCCGGAGGGGTAACCATAATAATTTCTTTAACTCCGGCAATTTTAGCAGGGATTGCATTCATCAAAACAGATGACGGATAAGCAGCAGTACCGCCCGGAACATAAATACCTACTCTGTGAAGTCCACGTATTCTTTGCCCCATAATAACGCCGTTTTCCTTAGTGGTGAGCCAAGACTGCTGAGCCTGGCGCAAATGAAAATCGTAAATATTATTTTTAGCCTTGATTATGGCATTTTTAAAGTCCTCGTCAACCTCATCAAGATAAGAATTAAGTTCGTCTTTTTCAATCACTGTCTTTTTAGGTACCATACCGTCAAATCTGACAGTAAATTCCCTTACTGCTTCATCACCCTGCTCTTTAACGGAATTTATAATTGTAGTTACGGCTTCAACGATTTTTTCATCGGTTTCACCTGAACGCTTTTTTAAATTTTTAATCAGCTCATACTCGTTTTTGCCGTTTGCTTTTGTAATATTCATCACTTATACCTCATTTATATCAAACTTTAGATGCAAGTTCTAATTCGTTTAAAAATTCCTCAATCTCTTTTTTACGAAGTTTCATAGAAGCCATATTGACTATAACCCTTGCGGAAATCGGCATAATTGTATCAACAACCTCAAGCCCGTTTTCCTTAAGAGTTGAACCGGTTTCAACTATATCTACAATTCCGTCTGCAAGTCCCAAAAGCGGAGCAATCTCAACACTGCCCTCAATTTTGATAATATCAACATCCATTCCCTTTGACTGAAAATATGACTTTGCAACCTTAGGATATTTACTTGCAACAACCTTTCTGCGATGGCCCGAAAAGAAATCCGTCCCATTAGGGCACGCAAGAGCAAAACGGCACTTGCCGATATTAAGGTCAATAACTTCATAAAACGAATTGCCGTGTTCAACAATAGTATCCTTGCCGACAATGCCGATATCGCAAACGCCGTGTTCAACATAAGTTATAACGTCAGGCGCTTTTGAAAGCACTGCCTCAAAATCTCCGACAGGAAGAATAAGGCGTCTGCCTTTATTTTCAAGTTCGCTTGTATCAAGCCCCATTTTTTTGAAAAGTGAGATTGATGATTTTTCAAGCCTGCCTTTAGTCAGCGCTATGCGAATAGGTCTGTCAACATTAATTTCCTCTCGCATAACGTCGCAAAGCGCATTAACATTGACACCGAAGCCGACAGCCGGAGCGTCAAGCCCAAACTCGCCTATAAGGTTATCATATCTGCCGCCTGAAACAATGGTAAGACCGCTACCCTCCGCATAGCCACGAAAAATAACGCCTGTATAATAATTACTTCTGTTTACAAGACCGAGGTCAATGGTGATATTATCGCCAAGCCCCATATCGCAAAGCTTTTCATAAACATTTCTTAAATAGTCAAGTGCTTCATTTGATTTTTCATCACTATAAAGCTTCTTTGCTTCGTCTATAACGCTTACGTCGCCGAAAAGACGTGGTAGCTTTTTAATAACATCTGCCTCACGGCTGTCATCAAATTGAGCAAGCATATCACCCAAAGCAGCATAATTTTTGCCCTCAATAAGTTTGCAGATATCAGCCTTTTGAGTTGAAGTTATATTCATTTTATTAAGAATTGATTTAAAAAATCCCGCATGGCAAAGTTCAAGTTTAAATGAGGAAACATTATTTCTCTTAAGTGCCTCATAAGCCATAGAAATAACTTCAATATCAGCCTCAATACTGCCGTCGCCGATAAGCTCAATACCGCTTTGCTCCGTTTCGTCCGTTCTGCCGGCAAGGCTCTTATTGCGAACATAAACATTTTGATTATAATAAAGCCTTACGGGAAAATCCTCTTTAGAAAGGCGGGTTGCAACAAGACGTGCAATCGGTGCTGTATTATCGGGGCGAAGAACGGTTGTTCTGCCTTGAGAATCAGACAGTTTATACATTTCTTCAGCCTCAATACCAAGGTCATTTTCAGCAAAAACATCGTAAAATTCAACAGTCGGAGTCATAACCTTACGGTATTTATGTTCCTTAAACAAAGCTGAAAGGATTGCTTCAACATTTCTTCTATCGTCACATTCCTCAAATAATAAATCTCTCGTTCCCTGCGGAATAAGCTTTGAATATCTTTTCATAACAATAAATCTCCTGTCACTTTAGCGTAGTAGAGTGTTAATATGCTAACATACTACAACGTCAATGTCAAGATAAATTAATAAATATTTATATTTATTACATTAAATAACGGATTAAAAAAGCGAAATTTGGTTAGATTCAGGCATATCGCCGAGCGCACCTGCATTTTTGAGTGCCTCGCAAACGCTCTTGCCGACACCTGCTCTTGCCATTAAATCGTCATAGGACAAGAAGTCACCACCGCCGTCCTCACGTGCTTTTGCAAGAGAGATAGCCGCATTTTCACCTATACCGTCAACCGCACCAAAAGGAAGCCTGATTTTTCCATCCTCAATCTTGTAAATTCTTGCATCTGATTTATAAATATCGACAGGTAAAAATTCAATACCTCTTGCAAGCATTTCAATAACGATTTGAAGAACGATATATGTACTCTCGTCTTTTGCGGTTTTATCGTTTCCCTTAAGCTTAATCTCCTCCATTTTCTTTTTAACAGCCGCCTTACCCTGAACTGCCGCAACAGCATCAATAGCACCGCCACGAACCGTAAAATAAGCGGAATAGAAATGGATTGGCTTATGTATTTTATACCAAGCAAGGCGCAAAGCAGCAATAACGTAAGCCGCAGCATGAGCCTTAGGGAACATATATTTAATCTTATAGCAGGAATCAATATACCACTGTTCAACGCCTACCGCCTTCATTGCCTCCTCATAAGGCGGAAGCTCCTTAGGTGCTTTACCCTTACGGGTATATTCCATAATCTTAAAGCAATCCTTCTTTTTAAGCGGTGATTCCTTACCCGTTTCTCTTTCATACTTTTCAGCCTTATGGAGAAGATAGGTCATAATATCGTCACGGCATCCTATAACCTCGGAAATCGTGCACGTACCGTTTTGAATAAGCTCCTGAGCATTGCCGAGCCAAACGTCTGTGCCGTGGGAAAGACCCGAAATCTGCAAAAGGTCGGCAAATGTTTTAGGCTGAGCCTCAAGAAGCATACCGATAACAAACGGCGTACCCATTTCAGGAATTGCAAGAGTACCTGTTTGGCAATCTATATCCTCAGGCGAAACACCGATAGGCTCGGTAGATGTGATAAGTTGATACAAAAGAGGATCTGACAAATCAACATCCATAACGGGAATACCCGTTGAATCTTCAAGATATTTATAAAGAGTAGGATTATCGTGCCCAAGCTCGTCAAGCTTCAAAAGTGTATCGTGAAGCGAGTTTTTAAAGTCAAAGTGGGTTGTGTATGTACCCTTAGATTCGTCATTTGACGGATACTGAATAGGAGTGAAATCCTCAACTGTGTATTTATCGGGAACAACAACCATACCGCCCGGGTGCTGACCCGTTGTTCGCTTAATGCCCGTACAGCCGACCGTCAATCTGTCAATCTCGGCTCTCGGAGTAACGTTTTGAATACCACGCTCGTCAAGATATTTCATAACATAGCCATAAGCGGTTTTATCGGCAACCGTTGCCATAGTACCTGCTTTGAACACATATTCCTTACCGAAAAGTTCCTCTGTAAATCTGTGAGAACGGGACTGATACTCGCCGGAGAAGTTAAGGTCAATATCAGGCTCCTTATCACCGTCAAAGCCAAGGAAGGTTTCAAATGGAATTTCGTGGCCGTCACGCTTCATAGGAGTGCCGCAATTAGGGCAATTCTTGGAAGGGAGGTCAAAACCCGAACCGTATTCGCCGTTTAAGAAAAATTCGCTGTGCTTACATTTTTTGCAATAATAATGGGGTGCAAGCGGATTAACCTCTGATATACCGCCGAAGTGAGCAGCAAGCGACGAGCCGACAGAACCTCTTGAACCGACTAAGTAGCCGTTTCTTTCGCTTTCCTCAACAAGACGCTTTGCGATAACATAAAGTACTCCGAAACCGTGACCTATGATTGAATCAAGTTCACGCTGAAGCCTGTTTGCAACATATTCGGGAACCGGGTCGCCGTACAAATCCTTAGCCATATTCCAGCATTTTTCCGTAAGTTCCTCATTAGCACCGTCGATATGTGGCTGAAACGTTCCCGGAGGAATAGGCGGAATATTATCCATAATGCTGTCGGCAATTTTTTTAGGATTATCAATAACAAATTCTCTTGCTCTGTCCCCTGCCCAAGCGAAATCATCAAGCATTTCACGTGTGGTTTTAAAATAAAGCGGGGGTTGATTATCCGCATCGTCAAAGCCCTTTGAAGCCATAATGATTGCACGGAATTTTGCGTCATGTTCGCTCAAGAAATGAACGTCACCCGTAGCAACAACAAGCTTACCGAGTTTATCGCCCAAAGCAATAATTTTCTTATTAATATTTATTAAATCTTCTTCGCTGTTTACTTTCCAATAGCGATTTTTCTTTTCCTCGCCACGCTTATTTGTAACGTATTCCTGATCGCTCGTTCTGAGCATAAAAGCGTTATTACCGTTTGGCTGAATTTCAAGATAGTCGTAAAAAGATGCGATTTCCTCAAGCTTGTCCTCGTCTACATCATCTAAAATCGCCTGATAAACCTCACCCTGCTCGCATGCAGAGCCGACAATAATACAGTCTCTTTTCTTTCTCAAAAGAGATTTGGGAATAAGCGGACGTTTTTTAAAATATTTAACATTAGATGCAGAAATCATTTCATAAAGATTTTTTCTGCCGTATTTTCTTTCTTCCTTAGGGATAGATTCATCCATAGAAGTATCCTCTTTAACAAGGAAGATAATATGATAGCGTTCATATTGATTTGTTTTCATATTAAGGAAATCGGGATATTTTTCGTCATCAACAAGATATCCCTCCATACCTAAAATAAGTTTAATTTTACTGCCCTTGCCGGAAGCGGCATAAGCCTCAGGAAGCGCCTGAACTACGCCGTGGTCAGTTATAGCCACAGCCTCATGCCCCCATTTAATAGCTTGCTTAACAAGAGCTGTCGGAGATGAAATTGCGTCCATCTCAGATAGCGAGGTATGCATGTGGAGTTCAATTCTTTTTTCAGGCTCATCATCTGTTTTCTCCGCCTTTTTAATGCTCGCAATTGCGTAAGGGCGAAGAACATATTGATTTGAAAATGTATCAAACTGATAGCCACCTGAAATGACAAGAGTGCCTGCCTCGTTTATTTTTTCAACAAGTGGGTCAATAACACGCTTATCATCAAACATTTTAACTGTAATTGAGGAGGTGTAATCGGATATATCAAAATCGAAAATCTTGCTTGTTCCCCTCTTTGTTTCACGTACCTCTGTTTTAAGCACATCACCCCAAACGGTTATATAGCCGTCCTCGGTTGAAACATCGGCAATATTCTTCGGCTTTTCGTGAATTGCCTTGCCGTATATTTTTTTAAGTGTATCTTTAAAAACAGGAAGTTCGTCCCAAAGCTCGTGGTTGACGTTTTTTTCTTCCTCTTCCTTTTTATGCTGCTCCTCTGCTCGTCTTTCCTCAACAGCCTTTTGCACTGCCTTTTCGATATCAAAAGCCTGAACTTCAAGAAAAATAACAACAAAATCCAAATCGAAAAGTTCATAAATCTTATTTGCAATCGCACGGTCAACCTTTTGCGATTCAAGCACGTCCTTGCCGCCTTTTTTGAGGCAAAGGGTAAGCGTTCTGTCCTCAAGTTCCGCCTCACAGCCGTCAAAAAAGCCGTTAGCCGCAGGAGATTCGTGCCTAACATATTCAAGTATTCTTTCGATATTATCAAGCGAGAACTCACTTTTCGGAAAGCGTGGGTTGATATGAACTTTTTTTAGTTCCATTGCCCTTGCAATTTGGTTTTGAGAATTTTCAACAATGCCGTAATCAACAAAGCTTTCCAAATTAAGACCGACTGCAAGCTCCCTGTCTTGACGTGACACGGTAAAGGAAGTAATATCACCGTTTCCTATATATGTAATTGTATCGTCATTAACGTAATTTGAAAAATAGTCTGCAAATCTATTCATTATAATTTATCAATTTCCTTCATTAACTCATCGAGTAAATCTTTTTCATCAACCTTGCGGAGAATTTCGCCTTTTTTAAAGATAAGCCCGCATCCGTCGCCGCCTGCAATTCCGATATCGGCTTCCTTTGCCTCACCGGGTCCATTAACTATACAACCCATAACGGCAACCTTAATCGGTTTTTTGCAGTCCTTTAATCTCTCCTCAACCTGCTTTGCAAGGCCGACAAGGTCAATCTTAGTTCTGCCGCAAGTCGGGCAGGAAATAAGATAAGGGCTGTCATTTTTAAGACCGATTGCCTTTAAGATATCAAATGCGGCAAACACCTCTTTAACAGGTGCATCGGTAAGGCTTACACGAATTGTATCGCCGATACCGTGAGTAAGAAGCGAGCCTATACCGACAGCGGATTTGATAATTCCCATTCTTTCGGTACCTGCTTCCGTAACACCGAGATGAAGCGGATAATCGCACTTTTGCGCCGCAAGCTCATACGACTTAATCATAGTTTCAACATTAGAAGACTTAATAGAAATCACAATATCGTCAAAATCGAATTTTTCAAGAAGATTAGCGTGATAAAGCGCTGATTCAACCATAGCCTCAGGTGTAGGCGAGCCGTATTTTGCAAGAATATGCTTTTCAAGCGAGCCTGAATTGACGCCGATACGAATAGGAATATTTTTCTGCTTGCAAATATCGGCAACTGCCTTAACACGTGAGTCATCACCGATATTGCCGGGATTAATTCTGATTTTATCAATTCCTCTTTCAGCCGCACCGAGTGCAAGCTTATAATCAAAATGGATATCGGCTACCAAAGGAACGTCCACAGCTTTCTTAATAGGTTCAATAAGATTTAATGCATCCTCATTGGGAATTGCAAAACGGATAACCTGACAGCCTGCTGCTGCAAGTTCCTTAGCCTGCTCCACCGAACCGTCAATATTACTTGCGGGGATATTGAGCATACTTTGAACAAGAATGGGGCTGTCACCACCGATGAAGGTATTGCCAAGCTTTATTTTTTTACTTTTTCTTCTTTCCATAACAGTCACCTGAATTTAAGTTTAAAACAATTTTGTTATATCGCTGAAGGTTACAAAGCACATCAATAAAAGAAGTGCCGCAAGACCGACAGCATTGATTAAATACTCCGCCTTTTGCGGAAGCTTTTTCCTCGTTATTCCCTCTGCCAAAAGCACAAACAAGCGCCAGCCGTCAAGCGCAGGAATAGGGAACAAATTGAAAAGACCTACATTTACAGTCAAAAGAGCCATTATTCTGAGCATTGAATACATTGAGGTTTTAACAGCAGTTGAAACAACACTGACCGCACCGACCGGACCGCTCATATCGGATATGCCGTAGCGACCGACAAGCAAATCGTGAAGGGATAAAAATACCATTCTGGCATAAGAAACAAATTCCTTACCTGTTTGGGAAATAACATTTGCAGGAGTTTTTTTAACACCCCTGAGCCAAAAATCCATAACTGTATAAGTATGGCCCTCATAATCCTCTGTATTAAATTTAACTTTAAGCTTTACATCCTTGCCGTCACGCTCAACAACAAGATTGACATTTTCATTAGAGCATCTTGAAAAGCCTGTAGTTACGTCATTTGTGGTATATACACGCATACCGTCAATGCTTTTGATTTTATCGCCCACCTGCAAGCCGTAAGACTGACTGACTGCATTATTGTCAAACTTAGCGACCTCGGTAGTGCCGACAAGGTTTTGCGAGCAAACAAGAACAAGAACGATTACAAGACCCAAAACAAGGTTCATCAATGCACCTGCGATAACGACGTAAATTCTTTGCCAAACCTTTTTATTGACAAAAGCATTTTCATCGTCGCTTTCCTTATCCTCGCCCTCCATTGAGCAATAGCCGCCAAAAAGGATAAGCCTTAAAGTATATGTTGTTTTTTTACCCTTATGCTGCAAAAGCTTAGGTCCCATTCCGACAGAAAACTCATTAACTTTAATTTTCATAAGCCTTGCCGCCGTAAAATGGCCCCACTCGTGAATTACTATTATAAGTTCAAAAAAGAGAATTGCCACAAGCACCGGGTAAACGCTGTTCCAAATAGAAGTTATATTCACTTAACCGCCTCAATTACATAATCTCTTGCCGCCCTATCTGCTTCAAGGACATCATCAAGAGTAAAGTTTTCTTTTTCAGGGGCATTTTTCATTGCCACATTATTAAGATATGCAATATCTGTAAATTTAATTTTACCGTTTAAGAAAAGTCTTACGCTTTCTTCGTTTGCGCCGTTTGCAGCGGCAGGATGAAGCCCGCCGAGTTCAATAGCTTCTTTGCAAACATTGATACATTTAAAAGTATCATAATCCGGTTCAAAGAATGTAAGTTTTCCGTAATCCGTAAGCGAAAGCTCTTTAACAGGGCTTGGCTCACGTTCGGGATAAGTCAGCGCATACTGAATAGGGATTCTCATATCCGGAACACCAAGCTGGGCAATCATTGAATTATCCTGATAAACAATTGCGGAATGAACAACACTTTCTCTGTGAACAACAATTTCGATATCCTCATTAGGCATATCGAAAAGCCATTTTGCTTCTATAAATTCCAAGCCTTTATTCATCATAGTAGCGGAATCAATGGTTATTTTTGCGCCCATATCCCAATTAGGGTGCTTAAGCGCATCCTTAGCAGTTACATTTTCAAGTTCGTCAAGAGTTTTGCCGAAAAACGGACCTCCCGACGCTGTAAGGATAATTTTTTTAATTGCTTTTTTATTAGGCATACCCTGCATTGACTGGAAAATTGCGGAATGTTCGCTGTCAACAGGGAGAATTTGAACGCCGTTTTCCTTAGCCAAATTAGTAACGAGGTGACCGCCTGCAACAAGCGTTTCCTTATTTGCAAGGGCAAGTGTTTTCTTAGCCTTAATTGCCTCAAGAGTCGGTTGCAAGCCAACCATTCCGACAACGGAATTTAAAACGGTATCGGCTTTATCGTAAGTTGCACATTCGATAAGTCCGTCCATACCGCACACAACTTTAGTATTTGTATCGCTGATTTTACTTTTTAGTTTTTTTGCAGCAGCTTCACTCATCATACAAACCATATCCGGCTTGAACTTACGAACCTGCTCTTCCATAATATCAACTCTTGAATTAGCCGTTAAGCATTTAACGTCGTAGCCGTGCATTTCGCACACGTCAAGGCTTTGCGTTCCGATAGAACCCGTTGAGCCTAAAAGAGATATTTTTTTCATAAGGTATCACCTTTCAATAAACAATTAAATAAAATCTTAAAATATTTTACTTGCAATAAGAGCAATTGCGTATGTAACGGGGAGAGTGAAAAGAGAAGAGTCCATTCTATCCATTACTCCGCCGTGACCCGGAAAGATTTTTCCGAAATCCTTAACTTCAAAATTACGCTTTAAAACAGAAGCGGAAAGGTCACCCATCATACCCATAAATGAGGTTGGAAGTACCATTGCAAGAAGAAGCGTTGCCATATTTTGAGGGATAACATTAACTGCTAATTTATTATAAAGAGTAAGTGCGACTGCGTTTAATACCATACTGAAAATCAAGCCGCCGAAAGCACCCTCAACAGTTTTTTTAGGGGAAATATTCGGTGCCATTTTATGCTTGCCGAATGCCATACCCATTAGCTGAGCGCCCGTATCTGTAGCAAGGGCACAAATAAGTGCATAAAAAATAAGATAAATACCAAACTGCTCGTCAACATACATATCACGAAGCCTGATAAAAATTGAAAAGCCGAAAGGAACTGCAACGCTTGCAAAAATTGATACGCTCACATCCTCAAACGTTGTGTAAGCGTAATCCTTGAGCATTGCAAGGAAAAATACAAGGCACAAAATGATGATATAAACGATATTGGGAACAGCGCCAATAACCTTGCCCCATATTGAAGCACTTACCCAAGGCTCAAGCACTTTTGCGCTTGCAAAAAGCTGGAAGCAGGCTGAAAAGATTATGCCTACAACCCTTATAAAAGTATTTTCAACCTTAGCACATTTCATTATTTCACCGCTTGCAACAGCCGAAAGAAAAGCAACGGCAATAAGCAAAACGGGTGTATTTATTTGCCAAACAACAACTGCAAGAACTGCCAAAAGGCATGCAGCAGTAATAAGTCTTTGTTTCATAGATATTTTTTCCTTTTGTTTATTTTATTAAGGCAAACAATGTTCGCCCCTATGGTTAATGATTCAATCTCGGCAAAAGCAAGTTGTGCCATACAACTTATCCGCCGAATCGACGGTTTCTTCTTTCAAAATCACGAAGCGCTTGGTGAAGGTCATCAATTTTGAAATCAGGCCAAAGCACGTCGCTGTACCAAAATTCACTGTAAGCCGCCTGCCAAAGCATAAAGTTTGAAAGACGCTGCTCACCTGACGGACGAATAATCAAGTCACATTCAGGGGGAGTAAAAATGTTATCGCTTATATCCTTTTCTGTAATATTTGTTTTACCTTCGGCTATAAGCTTATTTACCGCATCGCAAATTTCAAGCCTACCTCCGTAATTGACTGCAAGATAAATTGTCGTTCCGCAATGCTTGCTTGTATCTTCCTCAGCTTCGTCCATAAGTTCAAGAAGTTCCTTACTCATACCGTCACGTTCGCCGATAAACTTCATTTTCATATCACCTGCGGCGGTGATATCACTTTTAGCCTCAAGAAGATAATCCTTAAAAAGCCTCATAATAGCGTCAACTTCTTCCTTAGGTCTCTTCCAATTCTCCGTTGAAAAAGCATAAAAGGTTGCGCTTTCCAAGCCAAGCCTGCCGCATTCCTTACTGATTGTACGAAAAACCTCGGCACCTGCCTTATGGCCTGCGCTCCTCGGCAAAGCTCTTTTTTTAGCCCATCTGCCGTTGCCGTCCATAATTATGCCGATATTTTTAGGGAGTATTTCAAATTGAACGTTATTATCGTTATTTTTTTTGCCGAAAAGAGCCATAATTTCCTCCTAAATAAAAAGCAAACAAGGAGCTGCAATCAGGCAGCCCCTACTAAAAAGTCTAAGCTATATTGAAAGGATTTCTTCTTCTTTCTTCTTCGTGATAGAATCAGCCTGCTTTACAAAATCATCAGTGATATCCTGGAGTTTCTTTTCTCCGTCCTTTTGCTCATCCTCTGTGATTTCGTTATCTTTTTTAAGCTTTTTGATATCGTCCATAGCATCACGGCGAACGTTACGAATAGCAACCTTTGCTTCCTCGCCTCTCTTGGAAATATCCTTTTGAAGATTCTTTCTGTGTTCCTCTGTAAGCTGAGGAAATGAAAGTCTGATTACCTTACCGTCATTTTGAGGGTTGATACCGATATCAGCGGTATTGATAGCCTTTTCAATTTCTCTAAGTGTTGATGCGTCCCATGGCTGAACAACAAGAAGCCTTGCCTCAGGTACACTTACAGCTGCCATTTGGTTAATAGGAGTAGGAACTCCGTAATAGTCAACCATAACCTTATCAAGTACGGCAGGGTTAGCTCTGCCGGCTCTGATTGCGGCAAAATCTCTTTCAAGTGAAGTTAAGCACTTATCCATTTTTTCTTTAGTTTTAGCAAATACAGCTTCCATTGTGAATACCTCTCTATAGTAAATGTTATTGTTTTTTTCGGGCGAACAATGTTCGCCCCTACGGTTTTAAAAAATCCGATTAAATTTAGTTTTGAACGAGTGTTCCGATTGCCTCGCCCGATACAGCCTTAACGATATTTTCAGGGTCTGTAAGGTCAAATACAAGGATTGACAAATCGTTGTCCTTACAAAGTGAAAATGCAGTTGAATCCATAACTTTGATATCCTTTGCAAGAACCTCTTTAAATGTTACATTATCAAACTTAACTGCGTCGTCAAATTTATTAGGGTCTTTATCATAAACGCCGTCAACATTTGTAGCCTTAAGAAGGACATCGGCATTAATTTCAACCGCACGCAAAGCAGCGGCAGTATCTGTTGAAAAGAACGGTGAACCGGTACCGCAGCCGAAAATAACAATTCTGCCCTTTTGGAAATGACGTATTGCCTTGTTACGGATATAAGGCTCGGCGATTTGGCGCATTTCAATTGCCGTTTGAACTCTGACGTCTGCACCGAGTTGTTCAAGTGCGTCGCAAAGTGCAAGTGAGTTCATAGCGGTTGCAAGCATACCGATATGGTCAGCCCTTGTTCTGTCCATATGCTCGCTCGTTCTGCCACGCCAAAAATTGCCGCCGCCGACAACAATGCCGACCTCGACGCCCATATCGGCAATCTTCTTAACAGATTTGCAAATAGTAACTACAGTATCATTATCAATACCGGTTTTCCTTTCGCCTGCAAGCACTTCGCCGCTGAGTTTAAGTAAAATTCTTTTATAAGCAATGCTCATTTTTATACCTCCGATTAAAAGAGTCGTTTTTCTTCTTTTATATAATAATATAAAATTAACGTAAAGTAAATATTAATATTAAAATATATTATTAAAAAATAGTTACAAACACAAAAAATTCCAAAAAAATACCGACAAAGTATAAACTCTGTCGGTAAAATCTGTTTGAATTATCAGTTTTTCGTCTTTGATTTTGACGTCTTAACCACCTTATTAAGAATTGCATAGTCCTTGGCATTAATCACACCGTCATTTGTAAGGTCATAAAGATAGCCTGTTGCAACGTCTGCGGTTTTACTGTTTACAAACCTGATAAATGCAGTATTAACAACCAACGGCGCAACCTTATTTTCAGTGCCGCAAACCGAACAAGTATAAACAAGCCTGTCAGAAGCTGCGTCATATTTAGTGTAAGAATAAGTATGCTTACCCGTCGCCTCAACGGTACGTATTCTCTTTTCATTACAGTAAGTGCAGGTATCCTGATACCTTGCAGAAACGGTACAACTGCCTTGAATAAGTGTTTGTGTTGTATACTTGCCCTCTATCCATTCTGTATGAACAAAGCCCTGAGATTTAACATTTTTGCAACGTGAGCACGCAGTCATTCTGTAAACATGACCGGGATGTTCCTCAACCGGTGTATCATTATCGACATAATCGTGACCGAGTGCCTCAAGCACAACATCATATTTCTCACCGCACCTTGCGCAAGTAGCATTTGCCGCACCCGCCGTGGTGCATGTCGGCTCGGTGGTTACAACATAACTGTTCTCTGCAGGCGTATGGCCCAATGCCTTACTTTCTACCTTAGAAGTTGCGCCGCAACGTGAGCATTTATATGTAGTATATCCGACTGTGGTGCAAGTAGGCTCAACAACAGATTGCTGAACATTATCATGGCCTAAAGCCTCAATATTTTCACTCTTGGTAAGATTACAGTTTTTACATTTATAATAAATTTTACCTGCTGCGGTGCAGGTAGGGGCAGTCCTGCTTGTTTCCTCCCAAACGTGTTCGCCGTTAGCAGGAAGAGTTACGTTTCTAACTTCTTTACAGATTTTGCAGGTATCAATTTGAAGTCCGTTAATTGTGCAACTCGGCTTGGTAACAACAGTCGAAGTATACTGACCCTCAACCCACGCAACATGGGTAGGAGTAGACTCCTTTTGATTGCATACGGTACAGGTTTTCACAACATAAGTATGACCGTCAGCTTTTGTATTATCAAGTGTTTCGGTTACATCTGAAAAAGTATGGCCGAGAGCGGGAACGGTTTGCGTTACCTCCTTCCCGCAAACAGAGCACTTACCCTTTTCCTCGCCTGCTTCGGTACAGGTTGCCGCTTTGGTTACGGTTGGATTTTCAATCTTATGTCCTGCCCTTGCAACAGGATTTCGTTCAACCTTGCCGCAACCGTTAACCTTACAGGTTTTCTTTTCAATGCCCGGCATTGTGCAAGTGGCGGTACAATCATAATCATAGTAGCCGTCAACAAATGCCACGTGAGTAATAACGGTATTTTCATTGTTGCATACAGAGCATTTTTGATATTCATATTTATGCCCGTCAACAGCGGTATTATCCTCTGTTTCAACAGTTTCATAAGTGTGTCCTTTTGCAGGAAGTTCTGCTTTGGACACTACGAAACCGCAGTTGTCGCACACCTGGGTAGTAGTACCTTTTTCGGTACAAGTCGGTTCAAGAGTAATAACCTCATGAGTAGAAGCATGGTCGCACGCATCAATACTTACAAATTTATAGCCCTTTGCTTTAGCATAGGCTTGGGCAGTTGAATTTGAGTGCCCCTTAACAACAAGGCTTTGCTGAGAGCCGTTGAAAGGGTCTTTACCGCCGCTTGCATCGGTTTGACCGATACCGTCAAATACGCAGTTTGGATTATGAACCGTAACCTCCTGCAAAGCGGTACAGTTTGCAAAACCACGAATATTAATTTTTGTTACGGTTTCGGGAATTTCAAGTTTAACAAAGTTACAGCCATAGAAGCTCCACGGTGATATTTCGGTAATTGTTGATGAAAAATTAATTTTAGATACGCTTGCATTTCTGAATGCCATATTACCTGTTTCGGTCATACCCATACCGTAAGTAATGGTAGTAAGGTCCGTGCAGCCTTCAAAAGAGCTTAATCCGATAGAGGTAAGGCTGTCCGGAAATTTAATTGATTTAAGCGCAGTACAACCGTTAAACGCAAAAGTGCCGATAGAAGTAAGCTTATCATTTAAAATAACTGTAGTAAGCGCAGTACAGTCAAGGAAGCAATACGGACCAATCATTTCAAGATTGGCAGGCATTGTTACAGACTTAAGTGATGTGCACTCACGGAATGTACCGTATTTTGCAACTTTAGTATCGCTCATCTTAGTAAGCGTTGACGGCAGGGAAACGCTCTCGGCAACAGCACATTTATTGAAAAGAAGCTGACCGAGTGAAGTAATGCCCTCGCCGACTACAATACTCTTAATCAATTCTCTTGATTCATTCCAAGGAGCAAGCCCTTTAATTGCAGTTTCGCCGCAATCCATAGTAGCGCCCTTGCCCGTAAGAGTAAGAACACCCGTAGTTGTGTTCAAAGTCCACTTAACATTTTTGCCACACGTACCGCTCGTTGGTTTAGCGGCAAATGCCGACGTTACATTAAAGCAAAAAAGAGTAGTCACAAGCATAGCAAGAACTATAATCAAAGAAGTAATTTTTTTCATCATAATTCACCCAAGTAAATAAAATAGACAGTTTAAACGTAACTATACACATAAAATATAGCATATTTTGACAATATATTCAAGTAAATTAACGACAAAAACAGAAAAAGACAGCCGAAATTAATCGACTGTCTATTATTTTATGTATATTAAATATACTGAGATTAAGCCATAAAGGAGCGAATAACTGCTTCGCAATCCTTCTTATCCATAATCTTAGGTACAGGGTAAAGCGGATTACCTTCCTTAAGAGCACGCTCAATAAGAATAGGCAAATCTTCTTCCTTGATGAAATCGAACTTTTCAGGAATATTCATATTCTTGTTAAGAGTTCTGATAGCCTCAATAAATGCCTTGCCCTTGCCTGCTGTGTCAAGTCCTTTGCCGACGCCTACGATATCCGCAAGCTTTGCAAGCTGAGGATAAGCTGCGTCTGCATAGTAATCGAGAACATAAGGTAAAATAACTGCATTAGCCAAGCCGTGAGGTGTGCCGTATAAGCCGCCGAGATTATGAGCAATAGCGTGAACATAACCTACATAAGCGTGAGTAAATGCACGACCTGCAAGGTATGAGCCTTTAAGCATATTACCTCTTGCCTCAAGGTCCTTGCCGTTATTGTATGCCTCTTCGATATTGTCAAAAATAAGCTTTGTAGCTTCTTCAGCTTCCCTGATTGTATCCTTAGTATTACTCTTACCGATATAAGCCTCAACTGCGTGAGTGAGAGCGTCCATACCTGTTGTAGAAGTAATATGAGGTGGCAAGCCTACTGTAAGCTCAGGGTCAAGTACAGCGTACTTAGGTCTGAGACAAGTATCGTTAATGGCATTCTTCTCGTGAGTTTCAGGGTCGGTAACTACTGCTGCTACAGTTGTTTCCGAACCTGTACCTGCTGTTGTAGGAACAGCGAAGAACGGCGGAAGTGCCTTATGAACTTTAAGCTGACCTCTCATAGCACGAACAGACTGCTTAGGCTTTACAACCCTTGCACCTGCTGCCTTAGCGCAGTCCATTGAAGAACCGCCGCCGAATGCTATAATGCCCTGACAGTTGTTTTGAACATACATATCCTTACATTCTTCAATGTTAGGGATTGTAGGGTTAGGCTGAACACCGTCATAAACAACGTACTCTACTCCAACTTCTTCCAGTTTCTTGAATAAAGGATCAAGAAGATTTAAGCTCATAAGCCCTTTATCAGTCACGACTAAAACCTTGTTGACACCTTTGCTCTTTATGAACTCAGGCAATTTAAGAACACTGCCTGCGCCTTCAAGAAGTTGAGGCTCGGACCAATCCATAAAACACATTGCAACCTTAAAAACTCTCTGGTAAATTCTGTACCAAATCTTTTTAAGTTCCCAAAGCATATTACAATTCCTCCTTTTCTTTAATATTTCCATTATATTGTAACTGTTTAAGGAAAGATTTTCAAGTGTTTTATAAAATACTCTTTCAAAAAATTTCAGCTTATGATATTATAGTTTTAGAAAATATTTTAGAGGTCTTAATTATGAGCGGTGAAAAAGTAATATTTTGCGGAAACAATCCTGATTTTTTAGATAAAAAATTGACCACGTTGAGCGACGGTTCAAACGGCGGAAATGCGTTTCGTATTCCAAGCCTTATCAGAAGCGGCAACACGCTTATTGCTGCTATTGACAGGCAAAGCTGCGGTGCTGACTGGGGATATATTGAACTTGCGATAAGAAGAAGCGAGGACGGCGGAGAAACGTGGAGCGACATTCAAATTATTGCTATACCGCCCGCAAGAAAAACAATGCTCAGCGACGAGTGTTACGGCTCTGCTTTTTACATTGACCCTTGCATGGCAATTGCTCCAAACGGCGATGTATTGCTTTTGGTTGATTTTTATCCCGAATGCAAAGGACTTCACAAAAGAAGCATACTTGACAAAAAGAAAGCGCCTTATGCACTTTACAATAAAGAAATGCGCCCTACTCTTTATGACAGAGACGGAAAATTTTACGTTATAGACAAAAGCGGTCACGTGCTAAACCACCGATACACAGATACGGGTATGACCGTTGACTATGAAAGCGGAGAATTATATAGCGGTGAGGCTTATCTCGGCAATATTCATTTAAACGGCAAGTCACCGTCAAATATTAACGAAGCCGGGGCAAAAACAACATTCGGTGCACCTCTCAAGGCACCGAAAAGAAGTTATTTATATCTTTTGAGAAGCTCGGACAACGGCAAAACCTGGAGCAAGCCAAAGGACATTACAGGTCAGGTTTTAATTAAGCAGGACGGAACATTTTTAGGCGTTGCGCCGGGTGTAGGACTTACCACTCACAAAGGCAGAGTTATCATGCCGCTTTACGTTGACAGAAAGCAGACTGTATCAATTTACTCAATTGACGACGGCGAAAATTGGCACAGAATGGCGGGTCACCCTTATGCCGAAAATGTTGACGAATGGCAAATGGTGCAAGCGCCGAGCGGCGCAATAATCGGGCTTGGCAGGGCAAAAAAATACGGCAAAACGCCTATGTCAATCTCCTACGATGACGGCAAAACGTGGATAAACGCAGGCAAAACAGACCTTTATGCCCCGAAATGCCAAAAGAGTGTAATCAGCATCGGCGACTATGTTTTTTGCTCGCATCCCAATGACAAAACACGTTCAAACGGTGTGATTACCGTCGGCAAATTCTACAAAGCTAAGGGCAGAGTGGCAGGCATTAATTGGTACAGCGAAACCGAGGTAAACAAAGGCTTTTTTGCCTATTCCTGCCTTACGAGAATTGATGATGAGCACATAGGAATTTTGTACGAATCCGAGCCGAGTTCGTTTATTTTGTTTAAGAAATATAAAATCAAAGACTTGATATAAAAAAATCCCACAGAATAGGCTTCTGTGGGATTTTTAATTAAGTCTTACCAATATAAAGGACTGACACATTAGGCATTTTATATATTCCGTCTTTTTGGAATTTTTCGAAAAATTCCTTACAGTTTGCAACATAAGGCGAATAATTTTCGTCACCCTCTTTAGGTGAATACGAACTTGAAAGGCAACGCTCAATAAACTTTTTCTCGTCATATTCAAGAGGATTGTCAAATTCAAAATAACCGTATTTGCCGTCAAAAAATTCACTTATCATCTCTTCGTTAACTCGTGTGCCGCCGTTAAAGCCAACGAATTTAGGGCAATTCTTACTTGTTAAATTTGAAAGTTCTTTTACACTTTCGCTGCTCATATCTCTCGTGTTCCAAATAAGCGCAACGTATCCGTCTTGCTTTAAAATTCTATTACATTCAATCTTGAATTTTTCCTTATCAAACCAATGAAAGGACTGAGCGCAGGTGACAAAATTGACACTGTTATCCGCCAAAGAGGTCGCCTCGGCGCTTGCATTAACACTTATAAAATTATTAAATTTTTCAAGTGAAGTCTCAGCCTTTTGGCGCATTTTATCATTCATCTCAACGGCAAAAACCTTTGCTCCCTTATCTAAAAGCTGGCGGGTGAAAATACCTGTACCCGAGCCAATATCGGCAACAGCGCTCCCTTTTTTTAAGCCGTATTCTTCAAGCTTATCAAGCAAAGCAGGCGCATAGCTCGGTCGAGCCTTAACGTAATTATCAGCCTTATCGCTGAAAAGATTAAGATTATCCATAAAATCACCTCGAATAAATTATAGCATAGGAATAAAACAAATACAATTGAAATATCACAATAAATTTGCAAAAAAAAATTTGCTTAATATTATTGAAAATAATTTAGATAAACATTATAATATACACGAAAAATCAGAAAAGAGAGATAGATATGAACATTTTTGAAGCAATAAAATCACTTGTTAAATACGGCATTGACAATAAAATGCTTGAGGAAGAGGACGAAATTTGGGCAATCAACAGAGTTTGCGAGGCTTTAAAGCTTGACACTTACGAAGAAAGTGAAGCAAAGGAAAGCGACCTTGAAAAGATTTTAGCCGTTATTCTTGATTATGCGGTTGAAAACGGACTTTGTGAGGACAGCGTTGTTTACCGTGACCTTTTTGACACTAAAATTATGGGTCTAATCACTCCGAGGCCAAGCTATGTTATCAACAAATTCAACTCTCTTTATGAACAGTCACCTAAGGCGGCTACAGATTTTTACTACAAATTAAGTCAAGACAGCGACTACATAAGAAGATACAGAATTAAAAACGACTTAAAGTGGATTACTGAAACAGAGTACGGCGACATTGACATTACAATCAATCTTTCAAAGCCTGAAAAGGACCCTAAAGCCATTGCCGCAGCGCTTAAAATGAAAAATGCATCATACCCAAAATGCCTTTTATGTAAGGAAAACGAGGGCTATGCAGGACGTATTAACCATCCCGCACGTCAAAACCACAGAATTATTCCTATGGTACTCGGCGGCGACGATTTCTTTATGCAGTATTCGCCTTATGTATACTACAACGAGCATTGCATAGTTTTTAATGCCGAGCACACACCTATGAAAATAGACAAAGGCGCATTTGAAAAGCTTCTTGATTTTGTTGAGCTTTTCCCTCACTACTTTGTAGGCTCAAATGCAGATTTGCCTATTGTCGGCGGCTCAATCCTCACTCACGAGCATTTCCAAGGCGGAAACTACGAATTTGCAATGGCTAAAGCTCCAATTGAAACAGAGGTTAAATTTAGCGGCTATGAAAACGTTAAAGCAGGCATAGTTAAATGGCCTATGAGCGTTATAAGAATTGCAAGCGAGGATAAGCGCGAGCTTGTTGAGCTTGCAGATAAAATTCTCACCGCTTGGAGAGGCTATACAGACGAGGACTCATTCATTTATGCCGAAACGGATGGTGAAAAGCACAACACCATCACCCCGATTGCAAGAATGAGGGACGGCAAATTCGAGCTCGACTTAGTTTTAAGAAACAATATTACCACTAAGGAATGTCCTTTAGGGTTCTACCATCCGCACCCTGAATATCACCATATTAAAAGAGAAAATATCGGTCTTATCGAGGTTATGGGCCTTGCAGTGCTTCCAAGCCGTCTTAAATGCGAAATGGCGCTTCTTAAAGACGCAATGGTGTCGGGTAAGGACATAGGCTCAATTGAGGCTATAGCAAGCCACAAGCAGTGGGCTGATATGATTATGAATAAGTACGACATTACAGCAGACAATTGCGAGGAGATTTTGCAAAAAGAAATCGGAATAGTATTTACTTCTATTCTTGAGCAGTGCGGCGTTTATTCTCGCAATAACGAGGGTAAAGCAGGCTTTATCAAATTTATCGAAAGCGTGAAATAAATGTTTAATCTTCACACACATACGTACCGTTGCCACCACGCAAAAGGCACTGACGAGGAATATGTAATCAAAGCGATTGAAAACGGATATGATTTAATCGGTTTTTCCGACCATGCACCGTATCTTTTTCCAAACGGTTATGTCAGCAGTTTCAGAATGCTTCCGAGTGAAGCACAAAATTACGCTGACAGCATAAAAGAACTTAGGGAAAAATACAAGGGAAAAATTGATATTAAGCTTGGTTTTGAGCTCGAATATTATCCGAGGCTTATTGATAAGGAAATCGAGTTTTTAAAAAGTCTTGATTACGATTATTTGATTTTAGGTCAGCATTATGTTGACAATGAATATGAGGATTATGCAATATATTCAGATTCACCTACTAAGTCGCCTGCCGTGCTTGACAAATATATAAGTCAGGTAATTCTCGGCGCTAAAAGCGGACTTTTCACATATATTGCGCACCCCGATTTGATTAATTTCAAGGGCGACAATAAGCTTTATATTCAAAAAATGACATATATGGCAAATGAGCTTAAAAAGCTTGATATTCCGCTTGAATTTAACTTTTTGGGATATACGGACAAGCGAAATTATCCTAACAATGATTTTTGGCAAATTGTAAGCGAAGTCAAAAATGACGTTGTTATCGGTCTTGACGCTCACAATCCTAACGTTTATGATGATAAAGAAAACCTTGAAAGAGCGAAAAAATATCTAAAAAGTTTAAATATAACCTCGCTTGATAAAATTGAATTGTAAAAAGAAACCGAGTAAGTCTGAGACCTACTCGGTTATTTTTATGCAAAAAATTTATTTGCAGGCGACCAATGGTCGCCCCTACAGAATTTGTTTAATTACAAGCCTTTAAGGAAAAATAATTAATTCTTACTATACCTAAAATCGTATTTATCTTTTAGGACGTTTGGGATTTTTCTGCCGTTGATTATGACTGTATCATTGTCGAGCCATTGGGCCTCTGCGCTGTCGGTATTATTTTCCCAATAAATATTACGAGCGTACGAGGAATCGGACGTTTTACGCAAAACGCCGAGAACTGCATAACCGGTAGTTGCGCCGCCGTCATTTTGATAAATTTCTACGGTATAAGCTGAATTTGGCGAGGGGTATTCACCCATAAGCTTTTCGCCTTTAATTGCCGCAGTTGAAAAGAAAAAATGATAAATGCAAATTAAAGCCGCCGCAACAATCGCAATTGAAACGGCACTTATTGCAATTTTATTTTTAGTTTTGCTTTTCAAAACCATATTTTAAAACCACTCCTTCTTGTTTTGAACGTAGGTTTGATAAAATTCTGCGTCTGACTTTGTTAAATAAAGTATGCCCTCAATAAGCGAAATTACAGCCATAACAGGTGCGCCAAATCCAAAGGTAAGAAGTGATACAAGAAGCATAATAATGCCGCTTTTAGTATATCCGAGATAAAATTTATGAATACCTAAAGTGCCAATTAATATTGCAAGCAAACCTGCTACAATCTTTTCCTTAGTAGGCTCAGTATTCAACTGCTGAGGATTGTAATTCATATCCTGCTGCTGATATTGATAATTAGGTTGCTGCGTATTCGGCTGACCGTTGTAATAATATTGACCGCCCTGCTGTGCATTTGGGTTGTAATACTCATTTGAGCTTTGCTGATAATTTTGAGCGTTTTGTTGACTGCCATGAGCCATATCATTAGGTGCACCGCAGTATGGGCAGTAAGGGGCATTGTCATCAAAATTAGTTGAACAATTTTTACAAATCATAAATTTACCTCTTTTCATTGTTATATTGTCAATTATTCAGTCGGCTGTGTCACACTAAATAGTAAGTGCTACACTGCATAGTAAGTGTCACACTGAATAGTAGGTGTTAACTCATAGTAAGTGTAACATATATAAACACAATTTGCAAGACGAACGGTAGAATGAAAAAACATTGAAAATGAAAAAGCGCTTTTAAAAAGCACACTTGATTACGAGCAAATACAAATGTTTAACGAGAAAAAAGAGAATTTATAAAAAGGCTGAAAAACCCAAAAAAAGCAATATAAACCACGGCAATGGAATACTGATTGTTAAGGAAATCTCATCACTCTATAAAGGAACATACAACGCAACTAAAAACGATGATATTTGGATTACAAAAATCTCAATTCCAAATGTAAAAAAACAATAAAATGCCGTAAAAAAAAACAGCTTCGCTGCCAACTGATTTTAGCTGACAGCAAAGCTGTTTTTATTTTATCAAATATTTTTAATAAAATGGATTAATTTTGCACTTTCCTCAAAGCCGCTTGAAAGATGAAATTTGACACTGTCCAAATTATCAATTTCACAATCAGATGCAATTTGAGTAATTCCCTGCTCTTTAGCCCATTTTTCACACAGTTCTATCAAATGAGTTGCTATACCGAAATTTCGATATTCTTCTTCAACATAAATTGCTTCAATATAGGCAACTTTTTCGCTTGTTGCCCCCTCTACATATTCCGACCTTATCGAACAATGAACAAACGCAAGCATTTTTTCATTATAATAAGCAGTATAAACTCTGTTATTTTCTGTTTGTACAAGCTCCTCAAATTCGGTTTTCAATTTATCATAATCATCATTCCAAAGTTTAGTTGCAAGCTTTGCCACATTATAAGCGTCTTGCTTTCGGCAATAATAGAATTTTAAATTATACCAAATCCACTCTAAAGCATCCACTCCGTTAAGGGAATAAAAATACACCTTGTCCCAAAGTTCGTACATAGACTTTCCGTCAAAAACTTTAGCGTTTAAAATTTCATCGGCAGTATTATACTCATACGCATTATTGCCATCGGGAGTAATACCAAACCAATACGGTTCTTCAAACTGATCATTAAAGCCAATCCAGCAATCATCATACTTATCAATACCGTCTATATAAAAATTATTTTCATACATATACTGACCCTTAATTAATTTATCTTTAAATAAATCAAAAGGAATCTTTCTTCCTAAAGGGTAATTTGTACTGTCCATATTATCACCTAAACAGATAATAACATAAAAATTAAATTTGAGCAAGAAAAAAGAGCATCTCGATTGAGATGCTCTTAAATGTTTAATTAGCCGTTGATTTGCTTTGCGATTTCCTCTGCGAAGTTTTCTTCTCTCTTCTCAAGGCCGTCGCCCTTCATCATTCTGATAAAGCCGTTAAGTTTAATCTCTGTGCCAAGTTCCTTAGCAACTGAAGCTACATAGCCCTTAACGTTGCCCTGGAAAAGGTCGCTTCTTACGAATTCCTGGTCAACAAGGCAGTTTTCTTTATAATACTTGCCCATCTTACCTGCAGCAATCTTTGCAAGAACTGCTTCAGGCTTAGAAGCCATCTTAGGATCTTCCTTCATCTGAGCTGCAAGAATAGTCTTTTCATGCTCAACAACCTCAGCAGGAACTGAAGCCTCGTCAAGATATGCAGGACTCATAGCAGCAATCTGCATAGCAACGTTCTTACCCATAGCATCAAATTCAGCAGTAGCTGCCTTTGACTCATCAGCAACGTCGAAGCCAACCATAACGCCTACTGAGCCGCCGCCGTGAATATATGTTGAAACAATACCGTCCATTCTCTCAAAACGACGAACTTTCATATTTTCGCCGATTGAAAGGACAAGGTCATTAAGAGTTTCTGTAACTGTTCTGTCTGTGCCGTCGAACTTTTCTTCCTTAAGAGCCTCAACATCAGCAGGGTTTGTTGCAAGGATAGTCTTTGCAACGCCTTCAACGAAGCTCATAAATTTCTCGTTCTTAGCAACGAAGTCTGTTTCTGAGTTTACTTCTACTACAACGCCCTTCTTAGCTTCAGCGTCATAATAAGGAAGAACTACACCCTCAGCAGCAATTCTTGTTGCCTTCTTTGCAGCAGCTGCAAGACCTCTTTCACGAAGAAAGTCAACAGCCTTATCCATATCGCCATCAGCCTCAACAAGAGCCTTCTTACATTCCATCATACCAACGCCGGTCTTCTCACGAAGAGCCTTTACGTCCTGAGCTGTAAATGCCATTATATTATCCTCCTAAAAATAGTTATATGTTATATTAAATTATTCAGCAGCCTCTTCGCTTGCTTCTTCTGTAGCAGCTTCTTCTGCTGTGTCGTTACCGTCTCTACCCTCGATAACTGCGTTTGCAATAGCGCCTGCGATAAGCTTTACTGCACGGATAGCGTCATCATTACCCGGGATAACGTAGTCGATTTCATCAGGGTCACAGTTTGTATCAACGATAGCTACGATTGGTAAACCAAGCTTCATAGCCTCTGATACAGCGATTCTTTCCTTGCGTGGGTCAACGATGAACATTGCATCAGGAATCTTCTTCATCTCTGTGATACCGCCAAGGTACTTCTCAAGCTTCTCGATTTCAAGCTCAAGACCAACAACTTCCTTCTTAGGAAGAAGGTCAAATGTGCCGTCCTCTCTCATAGCCTTAAGCTGAGCAAGACGAGCAACTCTGCCACGGATAGTCTTGAAGTTTGTAAGCATACCGCCAAGCCATCTTGCATTAACATAAGGCATAGCGCAACGTTCAGCCTCTTCCTTAACTGACTCCTGAGCCTGCTTCTTTGTACCTACGAAAATGATTGAGCCGCCTTCTGCAGCGAGGTCACGAACGAACATATAAGCCTCATCAAGCTTCTTAACTGTCTTCTGAAGGTCGATGATGTAAATGCCGTTACGCTCTGTGAAGATGTATTCAGCCATTTTAGGATTCCATCTTCTTGTCTGGTGTCCAAAGTGAACACCTGCTTCTAAAAGCTGTTTCATTGAAACTACGTTTGCCATTATTATTTCCTCCTTTAAGGTTAATTCCTCCACACCGAGTATGGCAAAAGCCCATAAAAATCACCTAAGGCTTAACTCGGGTGTGTGCGTATTCGCTTGTATTTCTACGAATGCTGGGATATTATAACAAAAAAGGCTTGAAAAATCAAGCCTTTTTTCAATATTATTTGGTTTTTACAGTCTTAATCTTTGACCATTTTCCATAGTAAGTTTTATTTTTTTCGTTACTCTTTAAAGTAAATGATTTTTTCTGAAACCATTTTATAAATATTAGCCGTTGGCGGAGTTATTGGCACTGTCAAGTACGGTATCAATCGCAAGAACGACTGCAAGAGCGGTTATTTCGTCGGTATCATCTGAAATATCAAGCTCATACGTATCGCCCCAGCTCATCCATGCCTTATGGATTGAAACGATTTCCTCATTGCCCGAGGTGATAACATAATCGTGGGAGAACAGGTCGCCGTCAACGTCCCAGCCCAAGCCGTCAACATAATACTTAGGCTTAAAGAGGGTAAGCTCCTTAACTATTTCTGCAACCTCCTCACCGCCGACCTCAACGGTAAACTTAGGCATAAAGGTCAAAAGCTTTTGGCGGACAAACGCCACCTCGTTATCATTTATATCATATATATGAAGTTTCCTGCCGAGAGTTAAAATTTCCCCCTCGACAAAATATCTGTCATTGCCCGCCTCGTCTTTAACTGAAAACTTAGCGCCGATTGAAAACACCTTTTGCTTAATATAAAGCTTCATATTTTTCTCCTATTTTATATATAGCTTCATAACCTGCGCCCTTGCCTTATCCTCTAAATCATCATCAAGAGGTTCAAGTGTGCAAGAGCCGTATTTATTTTTAACTGCCAAGGAAATAAGCAAATCTGCAAGCTGCGGATTTTTAGGCAAAACAGGGCCGTGAGAATATGTGCCGAAAGTGTTTTTATACCTGACACCCTCTGTGCCGTCCTCGCCGTTATTGCCGCAGCCTTTAATCATTTTGCCGAGTGGCTCAACACCCTTGCCGAGATAAGTTCTGCCGCTGTGGTTTTCAAAGCCGACAACCTCTATTCCCTCTTTTGTTTTATAAGCAAAATTGCCTATCATACGTTCCTCTTTGCCCTCGGTATAAAAATCAAGAGCGCCGATATATTCAAGCATTTTGCCGTCATAAGTTTTATAATATTTGCCGAGCATTTGGTAGCCGCCGCAGATAGCAAGCATAACCTTGTCCGAATCAACAGCACGTTTAATTTCCTTATCCTTGCCCTTTTTCAAGTCCTCAAGCAAAACGTCCTGCTCAAAGTCCTGACCGCCGCCGATAAATAAAATATCGTAATCGTCGGCATTAAAGGATTTACCCATAGTAATTCTGTCAACCTGAGTAGAAATACCACGAAGTTCCATTCTTTTAGTAAGTGCAATAATATTACCTCTGTCGCCGTAGAGATTGAGCATATCGGGATAAAGGTGTGCAATTTTAATCATCATTCCCAAAAGTCTTTACCTCCAAGTCTTTTAGCGATTACTGGGCGCATAGCCATCATTGAGGTATAAGTCGGAACAATATAAACGTCCCTGCCTTGACTTGTTGCAATATCAACAAGTTTATTATAATCCTCATTTTCAATAATCTTAATTTCTCTGTTTCCTACGCCCTCATATTTAACACGAACTGCCATATCATAGCATCGCTTGCCTGTAACATAAATTTCTTTAACATTAGCCTTTTCAAATATTCCGGCAAAATCAACGTCCCAAATCCAGCTTATATCTCTGCCGTCTGCGGCATTATCGTTAAGCGAAAGAATGAGGGTAAAATCATCATCGATATTTTTAAGGAAATTCATAGTTTGGCTGAAGCCTGCCGGATTTTTAACAAGAATAAGATTAACTGTATTATCGCCTGCTTTGAAATGTTCCATTCTTCCGAAAGCGCCGTTGAAATGTTCAATAGCGTCAATAACGGTTTTTTCATCGATGCCGAATGCGGTAAGAGCAGCGGCACAACCGATAGCGTTATAAATATTATAAGCACCGCCGATATTAACTCTGATTATATTTCTGTCGCCGTTGAGATTTGCAACAACAACGGAGTGGTCGTTTTTCATTTCCTCTACGCTTTCAACCGCAAAATCGGGCTGAGGTCTTTTATAACCGCAATTTGGGCAAACAAAGCCGCCGAGGTGACCGTAGGTGTGATAAGTATAATCATACTCGTGCTTACAAAAGATGCAATACTTAGCGTCGCTGATTTCAGGTGCTTTTGCATTCTTATCAAAAGGAACATTAACGCCAAAAGTAATAATTTTATTCGGGATTTCCTTAGACATTGAATAGGTAAGTGAGCAATCGGCATCAAGGCAAACTATAGCATTAGGTAAATTTTTAACAGATTCCTTAATAGCATTTAATGTATGGGTAACCTCGCCGTAGCGGTCAAGTTGGTCACGGAAAACATTGGTTACAAGAATAACGTCACAGTGAATATATCTTGAAACCTCTTTAAATGCGTTTTCGTCACATTCAATAATGGCATAATCCTTTTTACATTTGCCCGTGATTGTTGAATTCATAATAAACGAAGCGGTAACGCCCGTGATAAGATTAGCGCCCGATTTATTGATAAAATACGACTTACCCGCCTTTTTAAGTCCCTCTTCAAGAATACGGCAGGACGTGGTTTTACCGTTAGTACCCGTAACTACAATAACCTTAGTATTTTCAGACAAATCCTTTAAAACATTTCTTTTGACTTTGAGTGCGACCTTGCCGGGCATAGAGGTTGCACCCCTGCCAAGCTTATGCAACACAAAGGTAACAATTCTGCAAACAAGACAGCTTAAAAAAACTCTCATTTCTCTCTTCCTTTTCTGTTTGATATCAAATCAATTTTAAACTAAAGGCGATATCAAGTCAATAACTATATCAATTTTTATTTTAATTAATATTATTTTATGATATACTTTATATTATGAGGTATAGCTATGGAATATTTAAGTTTTAACAAGTATTTAAAAGATAAATTCGGTCAAAAGGTATATAAAATCAGCTTAGACGGCGGCTTCACCTGCCCAAACCGTGACGGAAAGACAGGCACACGAGGCTGTATTTTTTGCTCCAAAGGCGGAAGCGGAGATTTTGCCGAGAGCAGAGAAATGAGCATAACAGAGCAAATTGAAAGCGGCAAGAAAAAAGTAGAAAAGAAAATAAAAAGCGGCAAATACATTGCATATTTTCAAGCCTTTACAAACACGTATGCGCCTGTCGAAATGCTCAGGCAAAAATACGAGGAAGCGATTAATCACCCTGACATTGTTGCGCTTTCAATTGCGACAAGACCGGATTGCTTAGGCGATGACGTGCTAAGACTTCTTGATGAAATGAACAAAATAAAGCCCGTTTTCGTCGAATTAGGGTTACAAACCATTCACCAAAAAAGTGCAAAATATATAAGGCGAGGCTATGATTTAAGCGTTTATGATAAGGCAGTAAGGGATTTAAAGAAAATCGGTGTAAACGTTGTTGTTCACGTAATCTTAGGACTTCCAAATGAGAGCGAAAACGATATGCTTGAAACGGTTAAATACGTTTGCGAAAGCGGTGCAAACGGAATTAAATTACAGCTTTTGCACGTAATTGACGGCACAGACCTTGCAAAGGATTATGAAAAAGGGCTTTTCAAAACGCTTGAATTTGACGAATACGTAAATCTTATTGTAAAATGTGTTAAAATTATACCAAAGAATATTGTTATTCACAGGTTGACGGGTGACGGAGCAAAAAAAGATTTGATTGCACCGCTTTGGTCAGCGGATAAAAAGAGAGTTTTAAATGCGATTAACAAGGCGTTGAGGGAAAGTTAATCAAAAACGCTTGCCGGTGTGGAATTTTATTTTGAAGTTAAAAAGAAAAGAATATAACAAAAGACAGCCTAAAAAATCAGGCTGTCTCAGCGTGTAGAAAAAGTCCAATTACAAATTTCTACACGCTGTAAGACTTCGAGAAAGTGAGATAAATTTCGTATTTTGCGAGCGGGTGCTGTACGTTGGTACTGCCCCCGAGCAAAAGACGGAAAGTGCAAAAAGTGGCTTGAACACTACGTTCAAGCCACTTTTTCTATAAATGTATTTTTGATTTTATTCCGGCAAGAGCAAGCCCTTGCCCTACGATACGTCGAAAGAAATTCCGTGTTTGAATGAATTTCTTTGAAATTCATAATAAACACTTTGTTCCTTTCTCCTTTTCCCCACCAAATTTTCAATTTGTCGGGGACCCCGAACGGAATTTCGTTTTATAGCACGGCACGGTTTAGCCACTTTATCGACAGTCTGAGACAGCCTAAAAAATCAGGCTGTCTTTTTTATTCGTCGTTAAACACAAATAAATCTTACTTGGTTTTTACGCTTTTTACCTTTGACCAAGATGAATATATCTTTTTACCGTTTACCGTTTTGTATGTGCGAACACGAACGTAATACTTTTTCTTAGACTTAAGTTTTTTAACTGTAGCCTTTGTTGTCTTTTGCTTAGTAACAGTAACGCTCTTATTGTTCTTTTTAAATTTTTTATTGGAAGAATACTGAATTTGGTATCCCTTAACACCACTTACTTTTGCCCAAGTAACGGTAAATTTCTTTTTGCCTTTACTGAGTTTTTTAATCGACGTCTTTTTAGGCTTAACTGTCTTAGTGTTCTTAGTTGTGCTCGGTTTTGTTGTAGGCTGAGTTGTTGAAGGAGTTGTTGAAGGTTCGCTCGGCTTTGTTGCAGGTTTGCTGTCCTTAACCTCGTCCTGCTTTGTACCCTTAACCATAACGATTACACTTCTGTAAGCCGCATTATCGCCCAAAGGACCCGGATCAAAGAAGAAATCTGTTTCTTCAACAAACGAAGCTGAATAATATGTTTTAACCGTAAGTTTAACCATAGTATCCTTTTCAGGTCTTGTTACCTTACCTGTTTTTGCATCAATAATTTCGGGGTGATCGGATACCCAACTTGAGCAAATTGAATAATAGCTGTAATCATCCGAATCTGCAGTATTTATCAAATCAAGATTGCGAGTAACATCAGCTGCACTCTTGTTTTCGCCCTTAATATTTGCAAAGTTTACGGCATAAAGAGCAGCGCTGTCAAGTCTTTGAAGCCTTGTATACGTATGATAAGGAACTACTACTCTTACCTCGCTTTCCTTAGTCTTATCGCCGCAAGTTAAAGTAAGTGAAAGGTCGTAAACTGCGCCGTAAAAATCTTCGTCATAATTTGAAGAATCAACGCCGTTATAATAGATTTTGCCGTTTTTGAAAATAACTGTATTATCATCGTCACCGTCAATATTTTTAACGGCGTTTAATTTAACCGTGATTTTTTCATCGGATTTTACATTTGAATTAATTTTTTCTTCAACTGTTTCAATAACGTTTGTATCTTGATAATCGGAGTCAACGTCAGAAACGTAACCGAAATCGCCGTCTGTATGAACGCCTGAAAATTCAGTCATCATCATTCCGTCGCCCGACTGAGCAAAAAGATAATCGTCTGCTTTATTAAGAAGTGAATCATAAAGCGAGTCAAGTTTAACGGTAATTACATAGTTATTATTTTTAAGAGATGTATCGGTAGCATTAAACGTCTTACTTACAGTAATAAATCCCTCTGCTTGAGCGGTATAACGGTATTGACCGTAAACAACCGTATAATATCCGTTTTCATCAGGCAAAATTTCGTCGCCGTAAGCGCCGCTTGAGCCGTTCTTTTTTAGTGTGATTTTTGCATTTTCGGGTGTAACGTCAAATTTAACCTTATATTCGGTATATTTAAGATTTACCGTTATATTAAGTGACTTTGTACCCTCTGCAACAGTAAATGTACCCGCTGCCGTTTGACTGCCACTTTGATAAGTTGCATAGTATTTATATTCGCCTGGGGTAAGCTCAAACTGTGAGGTTTCATAGCCGTATTCGTCCTCTATCGGAGAATATGTTTGACTGCCGTTTGCTGACGTTACTTTTAAGGTAGCGTAATCCGTTTTAGCTCCCGTTGCAAGTTTAACGGTAAAATCAACTGTTGCGCCCTCTTTTAATATAACATCAAGTTTAGTATTTTGAGTTAAAGTGATTTTTCTTACGTCACGAACATATCCCAAAGCCGAAACGGTAAGAGTGTGTTCGGTATTAGCGCTGAGTGACGACGGATTTTGTTCAATATTACGACTGTCAAAAACACTGACTTTTGCGTTGTCAATAATCTCGCCTTTTTCATTCTTAGCAGTTACGTCAAGAGAATAAGTAGCAAGTTTTGTTTCAATATAAAGAACATAATCTCTTGTTCCTAAAACAGTTTTGCCGTCGGTTTTATCCAATATTTTAAGAGTAAGAGTAACAACCTTAGCACCTTCATTATATGACGGATGAGTGATTTTTGCAGAAGTGGAATAGCTGCTGTTTGTCACCTTTGCATAAGTATCGTCGCTTGAACTCCAAGAGGAAGTATAAAGCTTTGATGACGTGTCCTTTTTAAGAGAAACACTTGTTTTGGAAAGAGGGATAATATATCTGCCCTCATCATCCTTTTTAAGGCTGCCGTACGGGTCGATTGCCTTTGCGTATGTGCTGTTAAGGTACGCCTCAACCTCACTTGAATTTTCAGCCATAGCAGGAAATGCGCTCATAAGTACAAGCATAAGCGACATAAAAACTGCCAAAGCCTTTGTAATTGATTTTTTCATCTTTTCTCCTTTCAATTTAGAGCATAAAAAAATGCACCGTTTAAAACAGTGCATAAAAATTGTATCGCAAAAATCATATGGGCATAGTTATCCCATATGTTAAATACTGCCGACTTCCAACCTAAAGCACTGCAAAAACCATATACACGGCAGGTTTCCCGACTAATGCTTCAACCTTAAAATAAACCTTCTCACTCAAAAGAGCAATGGCCGCCTTTAGCGAATATTTCTCGTCAGCAAATACGGTAGAGGTTCGGACTGCTCCGGATTCGCACCGGATTCCCTTTTAATTTTATATTCAAAACAAATATAAAAACCTATGTATATCAGATTTGTTTTATTATATCTTGCAGTGCAGTATTTGTCAATATTTGTAAACGTAATAAAAGGCAACTCGATTGCTTTTTTATTGCGGTGCGCCGACACGGCAACGCTGCGTTCTTATTTAGTTACTTTTTGGGAATTTGCGTATATCTCATTCATTCTCTCATCGGGAAAATGATTATCAAGGAACTGCTCATAAACATTATTAGGTGCCTGACCTGCGTCACGCTTATCCATTCTAAGTCCTGCCGTGGCAGAAACAAAGGAATCAAAAATAAAGAATACTATAAAAGTCCACATAATAACGTTGCCGAGCTTAACAGGAATTTTTTCAATAACCTTTGACATCATCGGGTAAATTGCCTTAATCCAAAGTATTCCCAAAAGCCCCCAAAAACAGGAATAAAGAAAGCATACTCTGCCGTTGATATTAAGCGGCATTTTGCTGTAATCCCACGCAACAGAGCCGAAAACTATTTCCTGACCTAATGAGCAAATATATTCAGTCACTGTGCCGACAACAAATGAAAGACAAAAGACCTTCCAAAGCGGTGCGTCCTTTACCTTATAAAGCGCAAGGGTCAAAACGACTGCGCCCATACCGTAAGCAACGGAAAACGGCCCCCAAACAAGCGACTGACGTGATTCAATATAACCATGCTTAATAAGGCACCAAAGCGTTTCGACAAGAAAGCCCACAATACAGCTAATCATAAAAATCCAAACAATCTTGTCAAAACACAAGCCCTCGGCATACTCGCCTTTTTCTTGCGATTTTTCCTGAACAAAATCATCTTTTTTAAATGTTTCAGTCATAATTAAAGCCTCCCTTATTTATCACGTTTTAATTATAGCACGCAAAAAATAAAAGAGGCTAAACTAATTATAAACTTTAAGTATTTCAATCATACAATTTTATACAGTTGTATAATTGTATGTTTGAATAATGAGGTGAACAATGTTCACTCCCACATTGTATTAATACGCAAAATCTTAATTATTCATATATTCCGATTGATTTAATAACCGGGTTTGAGCGGCTTTGGCGAATAACGAAGCGGATACCGTTTGCCTTTTTGCCCTTAAGATTAATAATCTTTTTCGAGCCGATAACCGTGCCTTTGTATACACGCTTATACTTACCGTTTGCCTTTTTGATATAGAGGTCGAAAAGCTCAACACGCTGGCTCTTTGCGATATCCTCCTGCAAAACCACATATTTAACCTTGCGTGTATCGTTAAAGTCAAAATCGAGAACGCCGTTGTCCTTTGTAAGTTCACCGAGTTCATTATAAACAATAGGATTTGCAGTGATATTCTTAATCATTGAGCCGAGCTTTTTAAGATTTTTAGCGTCTTTTTTATGTATTTCGCCCTGTGGAGTCGGCGGAATATTAAGAAGAAGTGTGCAGTTATTACCAACTGAATTAAGATAGATTTTAAAAAGCTTTTTAGCACTTTTTGAGTTTCTGTTATCCTTTTCGTGGAAGAACCAACCTTTACGGATTGATACGTCAACCTCGGCAGGAAACCAACAGATATAAGCATTCTTTTCAAGAATTTTTCTTGAGCCTAAATCCTCGTCCATTTGGTTATATTTTTGAAGAGATGAAGCCTGATTTTCGTCCTGCTGGCTCAAAGCCATGATCCTGTCAGCCTCTCTCAAAGCGCAAGGAACAACGCTGTATTCGCTCTTTCTTGACTTACCGCCCTCATTGCCTACCCAGCGGATATCAGGACCGCAAATGGCAATATTGGCTTTTGGCTGAAGTTTACGGATAAGGTCGTAATATCTTTGCCAATCGTATTCAAATTTCTTAGCGTTTGAACCCTTAGCGCCGTCAAACCAAACCTCGAAAATCTCGCCGTAATTGGTGAGAAGCTCGGTAAGCTGATTGCAAAAATAATCGTTATATTCGTCAGTTCCGTAACGTTCATCGTGCATATCCCAAGGAGAAAGATAAACGCCGAAATCCATACCCTGCTTATGACATTCATCTGATACTTCTTTAACGATATCACCTTTATAAGATGAATTTTTTACGCAAAATGACGTATATTCACTTGGCCAAAGGCAGAAGCCGTCGTGGTGCTTACAAGTTAAAATAACACCCGTTGCACCCGCAGATTTAGCGGTTTCAACCCACTGCTTTGCGTCTATCGACTTAATTGTGAAATCCGTCGCCTTTTCAACGCCTGCTCCCCACTCTCTGTCAGTAGCGGTGTTCATACCAAAGTGCATAAAAGTATAAAACGGTTTATCAACCAAGGCAAGCTGATTAGCACTCGGCCCAACGGAGATGTATCTTTCAACCTCTTTATCGTTAAGCGGATAGTTATTATTGACAGTAGTCCAGTTTTTATCAAAATTATTAGCCATATTTTCCCCTTTTAATAATCCTTACCCTTATTGTTATCCTTAATAAAATTGTCCTTATCACCAAGCTGCCATACGCATTTATTATATACGTACTGAAGTTTCTCCTTTAAATTGAGTTTAAAGGTAAACGGTCTTTTTTTAACCTCATCATAAGTTGGCGTTGCAAGCTTAGAAAACGGCGCATTTGTTTGGCTTGCAGCAAGAATAACAATATCATTATCATTTGGTAATGTAATTTCATTTTCGCCGTTTAAATCAAATTCAACAAGATAAAAATACATTATTTTTGCATATTGCACCTCGCCGTTTTTAAGGCAATGGGTAAAATCATATCCGATTTTGCCTTTTTTCATATAAGCGGTTTCGCCGAAATCGTACAAATCCCAAGCGGCAAATCGCTCAAATGACGAAAGAACATTTTTATTTATTTTCTTATCCCCGAGGATAAATTCTGCCATCTTGTCCCCTGTCATAGAAGCACAAAGAAAAACAAGCCTGTTTTTATCCTTATCAAGTTTAATCCTTTGTGACGAGCAGATAAGAGAGTTTTTATTTGACTTATTAATATCAAATCTTACGCCGTTTGCCATAATTTCATCAGGAACAAGGGTATTGGGAATTGTATATTCAAAATCCCCCGTCTGACCTTTTTCCGTAATAATGTTTTTATCAAACGGCAAATCAAGAGGCGTACTCTCAACTTTTTGAGCATCAAGTGAGGATTTTTTAAGTTTTAATGCAAAGCTCTTAATTTCATAAGGCTTAAAGCTTGTGATAAGCTTACCGTCTTTAACTGTTGCGTCGCCCTTATTTTCCTCACTTGCATAAATTTCTCTTGCGCTTTCAATTCCTTCGCCCAAGGTGAGAGTAAAGTTTTCAATTTCAGAATTCGTACCCTCGTTAAGCCTTACCACTATTTCGTCGCTGTTTTCCGCCTTTTTGATTGCACGGATAATAACGTCGTTGGTTGAAACCTCGCCAAAAGAATATTGTGTTTTAAGCTTACCCTGATGCTTAGTTGCAATATACGCAGTCATAGGGGTAACGAATTTTCTTGCTTCAAGCTGAGTAGCCGATTGAGCCTTACCCTTATGGCTGAATATTGCATACGAATATCTGTTAAGCCCCAAATCCATAAACGATTGCATTGAATCAATACGGTAATTTTTCTTAGGAGTGTGAATTGCAGTAAGGCGGAGCGTATTATCCTTATATTTATCCCAGCCGTACTTACATTCACTCAAAACAGACACACCGAAGTCTCCGCTTTTATCGGTCAAATCAACCCACTTTTGCGCCGGAACTTCAAAAAGATTTTCAGTCATATTGCCACGCTCGATAGCGCCCAAGCCCAAATCAAACGTTGCCTTATCATTTTCGCACGTGAATGAAAATTTGTTTTTGGCAAGAGTTCTTAAACTCTGCCATTCAATCTCGGAATAAACCTCGACTATATCGCAGCCGTCTGTAAGGGCTACAATATTAGTAAACGTGCTCTTTTTATCCTGCTGGATAACCTTAAACGATACTCTTGCAGGACCTTGCTCCAAAACAGTTACGGTAACAACATTAGGAATACGGTCGGCATCTTTATTTGCCTCTTTATAATTCATTTCCCAAGCCGGCCAATCCTTAGAACCGGTATAATTAAACAGACCGAGAGTAATCGGCTCTTTAAGTATTTCCTTTTCATCAAGTTCCTTATCAAGAATTGAAGAAATATTACCCTTGCGGTTAAGAGTTACAATATACTTTTGGTTTTCCATCATATTATCGTGATTGATTGAGATATCGCTTTTAACGCAACAAGGCTTATCGCTCAAACGAACGTCATAAATCCTTGTGCCGAGGCTTTCAACATCTGCAACAAACACAAGTTCAAGAGTACCGTCAGAAAGGGTAGAGGTTTGGCTTTTAACCTCCCTTCCCTTTTCATCATAAACACGAACATAAGCGCTTTGCAAATCCTCAAGTCTTACTGTTACAGCCCCACGTCTTTGCGCTTCAACAGGGTTGAAAACCATAACGGGTATGCCGGAGCAAAAATCGGTTTTCATAAGGCTTGAAACAGGCGAAACAAAGGCTTCAAGTTCATTTGTAAATTGATTCATTGAAACGGCATAATCATTCCAAGAACGCTTATATACCCTTTGGCAGCTTGTGCCGGGAATATCATCGTGGAATTGATGAGCAATAAAACGTTTCCACGAACGGTTGATGGCTTTTTGGTTATAATCGGTCAATCCCAAATAAGAGGATATAACACCGCCACGTTCGCTCAAATCGGCAAGTTCCTCGCATCTTCTGTTCCAGCGCTTACCGATTGAACGTGAAGTATATCCGCCGACACCGTGATTTGTCATAACAAATTCGTTTTTCCAAACAGGAAGCTTTGATTTTTGCTCAGACGTATATTTATCTTCAATATCGTGATAAATTTCATCGGCAGATGCGGCAATAACCTTAATATTGCTATTGTCGTTTTTCTTAATTTCCTGCTCAACAAAGGCAACGCTCTTTTCCTCCGGAGCACCGCCCCTGTCGCCTATTCCGTGGAAAATATACGTATCGTTAAGGTCGTATTTTTCATTTTCCTTAAACTTATTAAGGACAAAATCCCAATCACGCAGTTTTTTAAGCGTATAGTAATAATCGTGAGGATTGATAGAAGCGTAAACTTCGCTGCCGTCAACACCCTGCCACTTGCCGATATCAAACGGAATACCGTAAGCACCGCCCCAAGCAAGCTTTTGAGTAGTAAAGCCGATTAAATTGGCATGACGCTCAATAGTCGGAAGTGCCCAACCAAAACCGAAACAGTCAGGCAAGTAGATATCAACACTTCTTTTTCCAAACTTTTCATCAAAATACGAATTGCCGAAAAGAATATTTCTGAAAAGCGCTTCAGGTGACGGAATATTTGTGTCACCGTTTTCAAAAGCAGAACCGCAAACATTCCATCTGCCGTTTTTGATATATTCTTTCATTTTTTCAAAAAGTTCGGGATAATATTCCTCCATAAGCTCATATCTGTATGAGCCTTCAAATGAGAATTTATATGTAGGATATTTTTCGAAAAGCTTGAAGTTATCGACTAAGGTATTATATATGTATTTACTTACAGTCGTTTCAAAATCCCAGCTCCACACCGTATCAAGGTGTGAGGTTGCAACGGTATATATTTTTTTATCAGCCATTATTGTTACCTCTTATTTCGGGTAAATTAAGTTTTTTTCAAAATCCGTCACCTTGATGCATAACAGATTTTCTGCAATACAAAGTCAGTTACAACTCATATTGCAACAATATTAACAAGCTTGCCGGGAACGTAGATTTCTTTTTTAATTTCTTTACCTGCAATTTCTGCGGCAATCTTTTCATCCTTCTTAGCAAGAGCAATAGCGTCCTCTTTGCTGATATCTACGGGAACAACAATTCTTGAACGAACCTTGCCCTTAACCTGAAGCGCAATTTCAACGTCGTTTTCCTGAGTCTTTGACTCATCAAAGCTCGGCCACTGAGCCTCGTGAACTGCACCGCCGAAGTTCATAATCTGCCACATTTCCTCAGTTACGTGAGGTGCAAAAGGATTAAGAATAATTGTCAAATCACGAAGTTCTGCTCTATTAACACCCTTTGCATACATTTCGTTAACCAATGTCATCATTGAAGCAATAGCTGTGTTGCACTTAAGGTTGTCGATATCTTCCGAAACCTTTTTAATTGTTTTATGCATAAGAGCCTCAAGCTGTGGTGAGTATTCATTACCGTCTTTAACAATTTCCTGCAAGTTCCAGAAACGCTCAACAAACCTCTTACAGCCCTTGATTGAATCGCTGTTCCAAGGAGCAGCCTTTTCAAAGTCACCGATAAACATTTCATAAAGACGCATTGTATCTGCACCGTACTGGTCAACGATTTCGTCAGGGTTAACAACGTTACCTCTTGACTTAGACATCTTTTCACCGTTTTGACCGAGAATCATACCGTGAGAGGTACGCTTTTGATAAGGCTCCTTAGTAGGAACAACGCCGATATCATAAAGGAATTTATGCCAAAAACGAGAATAGAGAAGGTGAAGAGTTGTATGCTCCATACCGCCGTTGTACCAATCAACAGGGCTCCAATACTCTGCAGCTTCTTTAGATACAAGTTGCTTATCATTATGAGGGTCCATATATCTTAAGAAATACCAAGACGAGCCTGCCCACTGCGGCATTGTATCGGTTTCTCTCTTAGCAGGTTTTCCGCAACAAGGACAAGTTGTATTAACCCAATCAGTCATTTTTGCAAGCGGAGATTCGCCTGTATCTGTCGGCTCATAAGAGTCAACCATAGGAAGTCTTAAAGGAAGCTCGCTTTCAGGAATAGGAACATAGCCGCAATCGTCGCACTTAACGATTGGAATAGGCTCGCCCCAATATCTTTGACGTGAGAATACCCAATCACGAAGTTTGAAGTTGACCTTTTGATGTCCCTTACCCTCTTTTGTGAGCCATTCTGTAATAGCCTTTTTAGCTTCTTCAACGCTCATACCTGTAAGAAAAGCGGAATTTACAAGTTTGCCTGTTGCACAATCGGTAAACGCTTCGTTTTCAACTCCGACCTTTGAGCCTGCAACAACCTCGATAATAGGCAAATCAAATTTCTTTGCAAATTCCCAGTCACGGGTATCATGAGCGGGAACAGCCATAATTGCGCCTGTACCGTAAGAAGTAAGTACATAGTCTGAAATAAAGATAGGAATTTCAGTATCGTTTACAGGGTTAATGCCCATTACGCCGTCAAGCTTAACGCCTGTTTTTTCCTTATTAAGTTCTGTACGCTCAAAATCCGACTTATGTGCAGCCTCTGCCTGATAAGCACGGATTTCATCAATATTTTTAAGTTTATCCGCCCACTTTTCAATAAGAGGGTGCTCAGGTGAAATAACCATATATGTTGCGCCGAAAAGAGTGTCCGGACGTGTGGTATAAACAGTCAATGTATCGCCGAGAGTAGTACCGAAATCAACCTCTGCACCTGTTGACCTGCCAATCCAGTTTTTCTGCTGAACCTTAACCCTGTCAATAAAATCAAGGTCGTCAAGGTCGTCAACAAGTCTTTGAGCGTATTCTGTAATTTTAAGCATCCACTGGCTCTGATTTTTTCTGATAACCTCACTGCCGCAACGCTCGCAAACGCCGTTTACAACTTCTTCATTTGCAAGAACGCACTTACAAGAAGTACACCAGTTTACAGCCATTTCCTTTTTATATGCAAGTCCTTTTTTGAAAAGCTGCAAGAAAATCCATTGCGTCCATTTATAATAACTTGGGTCGGTTGTGTTAATCTCTCTTGTCCAATCAAAAGAGAAGCCGAGCGACTGAAGCTGCTGCTTAAATCTTGCAACATTCTTTTTAGTTACTTCTTCAGGGTGAATATGATTTTTAATTGCAAAGTTTTCAGTCGGGAGACCGAAAGCGTCCCAACCCATAGGATAAAGAACATTGTAGCCCTGAAGCCTTTTTTTACGTGCAACGATATCAAGTGCCGTATAAGACCTCGGATGACCTACATGAAGTCCCTGTCCTGACGGATAAGGAAATTCAACAAGGCAGTAATACTTAGGAAGTGAAAAATCCTGTTTTGCCGCAAATGTGTTTTGAGTGTACCAAACGTTTTGCCATTTGGATTCAATCTCTTTAAAATTGTACTCCATATTTTAATCCTCCAATAATTTTGCTGTATCTAAAATTTCGCCGTCTTCCCACAAGCGCTCAAGCGAATAAAAATCACGCTGTTGCTTATGAAAAATGTGTATAACGACTGAATTATAATCAAGACAAACCCAAGAAGTGTTTCTGCCTTCAATATGATGAGGCTCTGCTCCGAGCAAATCAAGTTTATATTCAACCTCGTCGGAAATAGCTTTAACCTGAGTTGAGCTTGTTGCCGTAGCGATTACGAAATAATCGGTAAGAACTGTTAAATCGGTAATACCGATAACCTCAATATTTTCGCCTTTTTTACTGTCAATCGCCTTTACGGCTGTTTTTACTATATCAAGTGCCTGCATAAATTCACCCTTTCTAATTAAAGTATTCATCAATAATCCAATTGTACGCCTCAACCGTCATGGGATGAAGCAATATCTGCCTTGACGCAACCGATTTGATTGTGTAGGCTGTTCCGTAAAGAAGACCGTATTCGATACCCCTTTGCGTTTCTTTTCTTATTATATCTATATCCTTATAATCTCTGTCGGCAGAAATGAAGTCAGCAAGATATATGATTTGCTCAAGCATAGTCATATTTGCTTTTCCTGTTGTATGATATCTTATAGCGTCTAAAATTTCCTCATCTTCTATCCCAAGAATTTTAGCCATTGCCGAGCCGGACGCTTGGTGCAAAAACTTATCGCCCCTTTTATCAAACGGATGAAGTTCAACACCTGCATATTTAATAATTTCAAGTTGAGCGGCTTTGCCCGTTTCCTTAGTTATATCATGCAAAAGTCCTGCAATCTCTGCCTTTTCTACATCCTGATTATACCTTTCGGCAAGCTTTTTTGCACTTTGGGAAACGCAAAGAGAATGATAAAATCTTCTGCTCGAAAGCGTATTTTTTAAAATTTTCATATAAGCTTCGGTATCATACATTATAAATTCTCCTCTTAATTATATAATCATAAACCTTTTGGGGAACAAGAGAGGAAAAATCCTCGCCGTCTTTTATTCTTTGCCTTATTTCGCTTGAACTGACCTTTAAAACGGGAGAGGTCAAAAGCTTAAATTTATTCATATCAAGACCGTCAAGCCTTGAGGCAAAGCTTAAAATCTCCGCTTTTTCATTGTCGTTTTCTCTTGCCGAAGTGCAAAGAGTGACAAGAGATAATATTTCTTTATACTTATACCACTTATCGAAATGAAGCATTTGGTCAGCGCCGATTATAAGGTAAAATTCTGCGTTTTTATATATTTTTTCAAGTTCTGAAAGAGTTAAATAAGTATAGCTTTTGCCTGTCAGTTTAAATTCTATATCGCTTATTTCAAATTTATCAAACGACGATATTGCAAGAGAAAGCATATTAATTCTGTCCTCTTTAGGTGCAAAATCATCATCAGATTTATGCGGCGGTGAAGCGGTCGGGATAAAGAGTATCTTATCAAGCTCCAATTCATTAAGATAATGAAGCGCTAAGTTAATATGCCCATTATGAACGGGATTGAACGCTCCGCCGAAAACTCCTATTTTTTGCTTATCTGCCATAATATTTAGGTCTGTCGTATTTAGCGTAAGGGTTTTTAGCTTCTTTTTCTCTTTGGCGCTGTCTTTTGCCCTTGATTTTCACCTTCTTTTTAGCTGTTGCCTTAGAATTACCGGAACCTCTTTTTTTCTTTTTCTCTGCGATACGCTCCTCATCCGCCTCACGGTAAAGAACTATAATTCCGCCGATTACCTGAATAACCTCAGCGCCAAGAGGCTCAGAAAGCTTTTGTGCAAGTTCCTTAGGGGATTCGGGTGCAGATTCAAGGTGAACTCTTATTTTAATAAGTTCTCTGTTATCAAGCGTATCGTCAATTTGAGTAAGTAAATTTTCGCTTATACCCTCCTTGCCAATTTGAATAATAGGTTCAAGAGGGTTAGCCTTTGCTCTTAAAGCCGCTCTTTCCTTAGATGTCATATAATTTTCTCCAATTCTTTAGTTAATAAACGAAGTGCGTTACCTCTGTGGCTGATTTTATCCTTTTCCTCGGCTGTATATCTGCCGAAAGCCTTGCCGTCAACAAGGAAAAGCGGGTCATATCCAAATCCCTCGTGACCGTCACGCTCAAAGCCGATAACGCCATTGCATTCGCCCCTTACAACGATTTCACGTCCGTCGGGAAAAGTACAGCAAATAGCACATACATAATGAGCCGTTCTTTTTTCAAGCGGTACACCATCAAGTTTTTCAAGAAGAAGGTCATTATTTTTTTCGTCATTGCCGTGCTCACCTGCAAAACGTGCCGAAAAGATACCCGGTGCACCGTCAAGATAATCAACGCACAAGCCTGAATCGTCAGCAATCGCCGGCATATTCATTTCCTTACAAGCCGCTCTTGCCTTAAGCTTTGCGTTATCCTCAAAGGTTTTTCCGTCTTCTTCAACGTCCTCAAGCTGTTTGCCAAGCATTTTTGCAGTAACAACATTAATGCCGAGAGGAGATAAAATACGCTGCATTTCCGCAAGCTTTTTCATATTATTTGTTGCTAAAATAAAATCCATAATTTCCTCCTACTCCCTACTCCGACTTTTTATTATCAGCCTCATCTTCGTGCTGAATAAAATCCGTTATTTCCTTATCGTCATCGGGAATTTTGGCATCAAACAGTCCTGCTGCAAATGCGTCTGCGTCAAACGGCTGTAAATCCTCAATTTTTTCACCGACGCCGACAAATTTAACGGGAACGTCAAGTTCATTATTAATTGCAAGAACAACACCGCCCTTAGCAGTTCCGTCAAGCTTAGTGAGCACTATGCCCGTAATTCCTGCCGCTTCCTTAAAGTCCTTAGCCTGATTAACGGCATTTTGACCTGTTGTAGCATCAAGCACCAAAAGAATTTCCTTAGAAGCGTCGGGAAGTTCTCTTTCTATAACACGGCTGATTTTGTTAAGCTCATCCATAAGATTTTTCTTATTATGAAGCCTGCCGGCAGTATCAATAATGATTACATCACTGCCCCTTGCCTTACCGGCGGCAATGGTATCATAAACAACGGAAGCAGGGTCTGAGCCTTCGCCGTGCTTAATCAAATCAACGTCTGCCCTATCAGCCCATACCTGAAGTTGCTCAATAGCAGCAGCACGGAAAGTATCGGCAGCGCCCAAAATAACGCTTCTGCCCTGTTCCTTTAACCTCATAGCAAGCTTGCCGATAGTAGTCGTTTTGCCTACACCGTTTACACCGATAACAAGAATTACTGACGGCTTGGTGCGAAGTCTTAAATAGCTGCCGCCCCAAACAATACCCGAAACAATATCCTTCATCATTTCACGTACTTGCTTTACATCATCAACCTTATCGTTTTCTATTTTGCTTTTCAAATCACGGATAATTCTTTCGGCAGTCGGCATTCCGACATCACCCATTATAAGAATTTCCTCAAGGTCATCAAAAAATTCAGGAGTTATTTTCTCATAAGAATCCACTACCTCGTCAAGTTGAGCAGTAATACCCTCGTCTCTTGTCTTTTTAAGACCTCTTTTAAATACAGAAAAAATACCCATATCAATTCTTCCTTTATATTATTGGATTATATATTATTTATCGGCAGAAGTGAGTTACCGCCCTATAATTAAACATTACAGATTATTCAAGTCCCATTTTTGCCGCAAGCTCGGCTGTTTGCAATTCAATAAGTTTTGAAACACCCTTTTCCTGCATTGTGACACCGTAGAGAACGTCTGCCTCCTCCATAGTACCACGCCTGTGAGTGATTGAAATAAACTGAGTTTTATCTGTCATCTTGCGCATATATTTTGCGAAACGCTCAACATTGACATCATCAAGTGCCGCCTCAACCTCGTCATAAATACAAAACGGAGCAGGTTGCACTTTAAGCACGCTGAACAAGAGTGCCATTGCCGCAAGCGACTTCTCACCGCCTGAGAAAAGGTTGATATTTTGAACTGACTTTCCCGGTGGTTGAATACGAATTTCAATAGGTGATTCAAGGCAATTGTCAGGCTCTTCCAAAACAAGCTCGCCCTTACCGCCGCCGAAGAAATCGGCAAAGCAAACCTTAAATTCCTCATTAATCTTATTAAACTGAGTAAGGAATTTCTCGCTCATTGAAGCGGTCAAATCCTCAATTATCTTCATAAGCTCGCTCTTCGATTTTTCGACGTCGCCTATTTGCTCCTTAAGGAAGGTGTAGCGCTCGCTGACCTCTTTATATTCCTCAATAGCACCGACGTTGATTGAGCCGAGACTCTTAATTGCAACCTTAATCTCGTGGAGTCTGCGCTTAGCCGCCGTCATATCATCAATTTGAATATCAAGCGCCTCTGCCTCGTGCTTAGTAAGCTCATATTGCTCAAAGAGCATATCGTTAAGCTCATCATACTCTTTTTTCATTGCAATTTTTCTTTCATCAAGACGAACAATAGAACCCGAAAGCTTTTCTCTGTCCTGATTTTTAATTTTTTCCTCGCCTCTAAGCTCTGTTGTGCGCTTTTCAAGTTCATTTCTTTGATTAATCTGCTCGCTTACATCCTTATCGGACTGCTCCGCCTTAACCCTGAGGTCATTGGCAGACGCTTTAATTTCATTGATTGAGATAAGAAGCGTTTGATTTTTCTCTTCAATTGACTTAATCTCGTCCTCAATCGTTTTAACCCTGTCGGACTGAGAATTTTTTCTGAAATTAAGTTCTTCAACAGAAAGCTTAGCTGCCTCGTTATCCTTGGCAAGGGTTACAAGTTCAAGATTGATTTTCTCGCTCTTTTCCCTGTACTCATCACGTTTTGCATTAAGCTCGCTTGCATTGCCTGAGGTCTTTTCAAGTTCACTTTCGGTCTTTGAAATTTCATCTTCAATCGATTTGATTTCAACCTCGCAGGATTTTGCCTCATTTTCAAACTCTGCGATTCTCTGCTTAGCGCTGTCCTTTTCATTAACAAGAACAGAGAGTTGAGAGGATAAAAGGTCATACTTTTCAGCAACAAGCTTATGCTCGCCCTGCGCTCTGATAAGTTCTTCTTTAGCCTGCTGCAAATCAGCTTGCGCACCCTGCAAAGCGGCAAGTGCAAAGTTGGCCTCCTCAAGTGCTGTTTTATACTCAGCCTTGATTTCCTCAGCTTGCTTTTCAAGCTTTTTGGCTTCATTATTAAGTTCGTCAATCATATTACCACGAGAGAGTATACCTGCGCCCTTTGACTGCGAACCGCCTGTCATTGAGCCGCCCGGGTTAATAACCTGACCGTCAATGGTAACAATCTTAAATCTGTTTGAATATCTTTTTGAAATACCTATAGCCGAGTCCATATCCTCAACTATAACAACTCTGCCCAAAAGGTTAGAGATAATATTTTTATACTCGTTCTTACAATCAACAAGGTCGCTTGCAATTGCAACAAAACCCAAGTTATCGTCAAGATTTCTTTCATCAAGGCTTCTCGGCTTGATTGCCGAAATGGGAAGAAATGTTGCCCTGCCGACACGGTTATTTTTAAGATAATAAATTGCACGCTTAGCATCTGCTTCATTGCCGACAACTATATTTTGCATTGCCGCACCGAGTGCAACCTCAACTGCCACGCTGTATTCATTATCAACAGTTATGAGTTGAGAAAGCGGACCGTGAATACCTGAAAGTGCCTTATTCTGCGCCTGACGCATAACCGCCTTAACAGCACCCGAAAAACCTTCCATATTCTTTTCAAGGTCTAAAAGCATTTTAGCTCGTTGAGCCTTTTGGTTATATTCGTTAGTTACTTTTTCAAGTTCTGCTTTAATCTTATCTGCATTGGCATTTTTATTTTCAAGCTTGATTTTATAGCCCTGCATTGAATTGTTATTTTCATCAATACGTGCTTGCAAACTTTCTAAATTTTCATCACTTTTTGCTTTAAGCTCTTTAAACTTTTCAAGCTCCTCACGGCTTTTTTCAATTGATGAATCAACAACGCTCTGCCTTGACTTGATTTCCTGAGAAGAAGTGAGCGCCTGAGAACATTTAACACGGCAGTCGGAAAGTTTCAAAGTAAGAGAAGTGATTTTTTGATTAAGTTCAACAGTAAGTTTTGAAAATTCTTCATTAGATGAAAGAAGATTATTCATCTCATCCGTAACACTTTTAAGCTCAGCCTTCTTTTCCTCAATTTCCTTAACGCTTTTTAAAATAAACTGCTCTTTTTCCTCTATCTGAGCATCAATAGAAAGATTGGTGTTATCAACATCGCCGATATCGTTTTTAAGTCTTTCAATAGTTTCGTTATTATGATTTAAAGTAGTTTCTAAAACGGAAGCCTCGCCGTCTTTGCGAAGCGCCTGCTCCTCGTAAGCCTTTGAGCCTGCTCTGATTTGCTCGATTTGGGTATTGATTGAAACAGTCTTTTGCGCTATTTCTTCAATCTCCTGTTCAATCTCTTTAAGTTCCTTTTCGCAAACGTCATAGGATGCGTTGGCGGCGTCAATTTTATGCTCCTGCTCTCTTAAATCATTGGTAAAGCGGTTAATCTTATTTACCCATACACCTATTTCAAGCGTTTTTTTCTCATCGGAAAGAGTGATAAACTTCTGCGCCTTTTCGCTCTGCTTTCTGAGCGGCTCAACTCTGCTTTCAAGTTCGCCCAAAATATCAAGAAGCCTAACTAAATTTTCCTGCGCTTGGTCAAGCCTGCGGGTAGCGTCTTTTCTTTTATGACGAAAAAGGGAAATACCTGCGGCTTCTTCAAAAAGTTCACGCCTGTCCTCATTTTTTTGCGAAATGATTGAGTCAATCTTACCTTGACCTACCATTGAATAGCCGTCTGAACCGAGACCAGTATCCATAAACAGTTCTCTTATATCCCTTGCTCTTACGATTTCGCCGTCAATTTTATATTCACTTTCACCCGAACGATAATATCTTCTTGAAACGGTTACAACCTCGCCCTTATCTTTAAGCGTTTGGTCAGTATTGTCAAGAGTAAGCTGGACCTGAGCAAAGCCCAAAGCCTTACGTGCAGAAGTACCGCTGAAGATAACATCCTCCATTTTTGAGCCACGAAGAGATTTAGAACTTGTCTCGCCCAAAACCCAACGAACTGCGTCGGAAATATTACTTTTGCCCGAACCGTTAGGACCGACAACTGCGGTAATACCCTTGCCGAAATTAAGCGTTGTCCTGTCCGGAAAAGACTTAAAACCTTGTATTTCAAGTGATTTTAATACCATTATTTTATCTCCAATTCATCAACATCAAGACTGTTGTCGATAACAATTTTTATATTATATCCTCTCTCGATAAGAAGATAGATATTTGATTTTTTATTTCCTTTCAGCTTTGAAAGTGACTTTGAATTAACTGCCACCTCATAATCAGCCGGAGGAAGTGCAAGAATTTTATCAACCATAATTCTTGACTTTACAAGCTCGCCAAAGCTGTCGTGAAAACCGCCTGCAAGCATATTTTTCTTAATATCCTCGCTTGAATGAAGCCCCAAACGAATGATTTTTATATTATTCTTTTCAAAAAGCAAAACAAGTTTTGCGCAAAGCTGCGCCGATTCGTCAGCGTTGAGCGGCTTATATTCACCGCTTAAATAAAGGTCTGCAAGATATGTACCTTTTAATACAACAGTAGGATAAATCCTTACGGTTTGGGGCGATAGCGCAATTATTTTTTCAGCCGTTTTAATAGCTTTTTCTTCGCTGTCCTTATAAAGCCCCGTCATCATTTGAAGCCCAAGCTCAAAACCGTATGACTTAATAAGCTCTGACGCATTTTCAACGTCTTTTGCCGTATGACCCCGCCTGTTAGCTAAAAGCACCTCATCGTCCATACTCTGCGCACCAAGTTCAATACTTGTAACTCCGTACTCTTTGAGCAAATCCAAAATTTCTTCGTCAATGCAGTCGGGACGGGTAGAAATTCTTATACCCTTTACCTCATTTGATTTTATATATTTATTTGCTGCTTTCAAAAGAGAAATCATATATTCTCTGTCAATCGCAGTAAACGAGCCACCGAAAAAAGCAATTTCATATTCAAAATTCTTAGACTTAAGCGCCGTTTTAACTGCCTTGTCAACGTCCTGCGGTGTGGGCTGATTTGCCTGCCCCGTTATTGTTTTTTGATTGCAAAACGAACACTGACACGGGCAGCCTAAATGAGGAACAAAAATACTTATATTACCTTTTTTCATATTACACCCATTAATTTAAGTGCCTCTCTTGCCGCAGCCTGTTCTGCACTTTTTTTACTTCCACCCTTGCCCTTGCCGATAACGTTTGAATTAAGGTGAACTTCAACCTCAAATGTTTTATTATGGTCAGGTCCGCTCTCGCCGACGAGAACGTAATTTACATTTTCATCGGGGTTTTGCTGAACTATTTCCTGCAAAGTTGTTTTATAATCCTTAAAATTGATATGATGGGTTTCAACAGCAGGAGCAAGAAAATGAAGTACAAATTTTTCTGCATTTTCCATTCCGCCGTCAAGATATATAGCGGCAATAAGTGCTTCAAATGCATTTTCCAAAATCGACGGTCTGTCAGCACCGCCCGTGTTTGACTCTCCCTTGCCTAAAAACAGGAAGTTGCCGAGTGATATTTGCCTTGCAAAATCCGAAAGTGACTGAGTGCAGACAAGAGAAGAACGAAGTTTTGACAAATCGCCCTCAGGCATATCCGGAAAGCGATGGAAAAGATAGTTAGCCGAAATGATAGAAAGCACGGCATCACCTAGAAATTCCATTCTCTCGTTACACTTAATTTTATTATGCCTTTCGTTTGCAAAGGAAGAATGTGTAAGTGCCTCCATAAGATAAGCCTTATTTTTGAAATTATATCCTATTTTATCTTCGATAGTTGCCATTTTTATTCCTCTTGCCTATTTATTGAAAATTCATTTTCAATTGAACTAATCAAATTGTTATCCAAAAACCAAATTGCCTGCTTAATTGCGTTTTTAAATGTACGTGCATCTGCCGAGCCGTGAGACTTAATTACAGGCTTTTTAACACCAAGCATAACGGCACCGCCGTATTCCTTATAATCAAACTGCTTTTTCATATCGTCAATACCCGATTTAACGCCGAGATATGAGATTTTAGAAAGCGTATTTTTCATAAAAGCGTTCTTAATACCATTCATCAAAACTTTTGCAACGCCCTCATAAGTTTTAAGAATAAGATTACCTGTAAACCCGTCGGCAACAACAACGTCTGCGTCGCCGAACGGAATTTGCCTACCCTCAATATTGCCTACAAAATTGTAAGGTGCATTTTGCATAAGTTTATAAGCTTCTTTAACGGTCGAAGTACCCTTTGTGTTCTCCTCGCCGTTATTTGCAAGCGCAATCCTTGGATTTTCGACTTTCATAATTTTTTGCATATAAAGGCTTCCCATTTTGCCAAACTGATATAAAAATTCAGCTCTGCACTCGGCATTTGCACCACAGTCCATAAGAAGAAACGGCTTTTTTGCACTTGGCATAACAGAGGCGATTGCAGGTCTTTTAACGCCTTTAATTCTCTTAGTGATAAGTGTTGAGCCTACTGTTACGCAACCTGTATTTCCCGCACTCACAAAAGCGTCGCCTTCACCTTCATTCAAAAGCTTAAAGCCGATACCCATTGATGAGTCTGCCTTTTCTTTAAGTACAGCCTTTGCATCGTCATGCATTGTGATAACTGAATTTGAATTAACAATTTTCACATTTTCAAGTGCAATATTATTATCCTTAATGCATTTTTGTATTTCTTTATCATTTCCGACAAGTACGGGAGTAATTCCGTATTCTTTTTGAGCAAGAGAGGTACCCTTAAGTATCTCAAGCGGAGCATTATCCCCACCCATAGCATCAATAATTATTCTTTTTTGCACAGCAAATATTGCACCCTTTCCCAACTTAATTTTAACTATAAGGTTTTCATACTTTCTTCAAGGCTTGCAAGCGCTCTTTGCGCCATAGCGGCATAGCGCTCTTTTTTATCCTTAATTTTCGGCTCTATTGCAGGCAGCACACCGAAGTTAGCACCCATAGGCTGAAAATTCTTAACGCTTTCGTCACTGATATAATCGCTCAAAGCGCCTATCATAGTAACATCAGAGAGAGTGAACGGCTCTTTACCCTGCGCTCTTCTTACGGCATTGATACCTGCCATAATTCCGCTTGCCGCACTTTCCATATATCCCTCAACTCCCGTGATTTGACCTGCAAAGAAAAGGTTGTTTTTATTTCTAAATGAAAAATCGTTATTAAGAAGCTTTGATGAATTCAAAAATGAATTCCTATGCATAACGCCGTAGCGCACAAACTGAGCATTTTCAAGCCCCGGAATCATAGAGAAAACACGTTTTTGCTCGCCGAACTTCAAATTGGTTTGAAAACCAACAAGATTAAACATTGTACCCTTTGAATTTTCACGTCTTAACTGAACACAAGCCCAAGGTCTGTGCCCTGTGTTCGGGTCGACCAAACCGACAGGTTTCATAGGGCCGAAACGAGGAGCGTCAAGCCCTCTTTTAGCAAGTTTTTCAATCGGCATACAGCCCTCATAGACGTCAAAATCGTGAACAATTGCACCCTCGGCATTAACAAGTTCATTAATAAAAGCCTCATACTCTGCCTTATTGAACGGGCAATTGATATAATCATCGTCACCGCCACGCTCATAACGTGAAGCACCGAATGCCTTAGACATATCAACACTCTCTGCAGTAACAATCGGAGCGGCGGCATCATAAAACGAGAGATACTCACCTGTAATATTGCTGATACTTTTTGCAAGAGCGCCGTCTGTCAACGGACCCGTTGCAACAATTGTTATTGTATCGTCGTCAAGTTCTAAATCCTCAACTATTTCATTAATCACCTCAATATTGGGGTGAGATTTGATTTTTTCAGTCACGCTTTTTGAGAAAATATCTCTGTCAACTGCCAAAGCGCCGCCTGCTGGAACACTCGACTGCCTTGCAATAGGGACCGTAAGCGAGCCTAAACGAGCCATTTCCTCTTTCAAAAGACCTGCTGCGCTTTCAATACGTGAGGCCTTAAGTGAATTTGAACACACAAGTTCGCAAAACAAGTCCGACTTATGCGCCTCGCTCTTTTTAATCGGCTTCATTTCATAAAGCGAAACATTATATCCGTTATTTGCAATCTGCCACGCAGCCTCAACACCCGCAAGACCTGCGCCGATAACCTTAAATTTCATATAAATTACCGTTTATTCTTCTGTTTTCTTTTTTCTCGGAGCCGGCTTTGTAAAACCGCAGCCCTCTGTATCGGGGCAATAAAGCACATTGCCCTTGCGTTTAAAGAGCGACTTGCCGCAACGAGGGCAAACTTCGTCGCTCGGTGCGTCCCAAGTCATAAAATTACACTTAGGATAATTTGAGCAACCGTAGAATGACGAGCCTCTCTTGGTTTTTTTCTCAATTACGTCGCCGCCGCATTCAGGGCACTTAGCCTTAGTCCTGAATATAAGCGGCTTTGTATTTTTACATTCCGGATAGCCGGGGCAAGCAAGAAATTTGCCGAATCTGCCGACTTTGACAACCATATTTCTGCCGCACTTTTCGCAAATTTCGTCTGTTTCTTCTTCCTTAAGCTTAATTTTAACGCCCTGCATTTCCTCTTTAGCTTTTTCAAGAGGCTTTTCAAAATCATCATAATAAAGGCGAATCATATCCTTATAATTTTTTTCGCCTGAGTCGATTTTATCAAGGTCAGCCTCCATTTTGGAAGTGTATTTAACATTAACAATATTAGGCATTTTATCTTTAAGAAGATTTGTTACAGCCTCGCCGAGTTCAGTCGGCACAAACTGCTTGCCCTCACGCTTAACATATTCACGGTTGAGAATAGTTGAGGTGATGGTAACATAAGTTGACGGTCTGCCGACGCCGTTTTCCTCAAGTGCTTTAGTAAGGGAAGCTTCGGTATATCTTGCAGGCGGCTGAGTAAAGTGCTGATTGCCCAAAATACTCTTAAGCTTAAGTTCGTCGCCTTCCTTAAGAGCCGGGAGAGGAGATGCGCTGTCGTTCTTTTCATCGTCAACCTTTTCCTCGTAAAGCTTTGTAAAGCCGTCAAACTTAACTGTATAACCTGTGGCGGTGAAGATATATTCTCCTGCCTCAATCTCGATTTTCATAGTTTCCTGCAAACAGGATTCCATAAGAGATGCAATAAATCTTTCCCAAACAAGTTTATAAATTTTATATTGGTCGCTTGTAAGATAAGGCTTAACCTGCTCAGGTGTAACCTTTGGCATTGACGGTCTGATAGCCTCGTGACCGTCTTGAATATTACTCTTTGATTTAAAATATCTCGGCTTTTTAGGGAGATACTTTTCGCCGTATGTCTCTGTAATAAATTCATTACCGGCTGCTCTTGCTTCTTCAGATATACGAAGCGAGTCTGTTCTCATATAAGTGATAAGACCGACTGTGCCGAGTTCTCCTGCCTCAACGCCTTCGTAAAGTTCCTGCGCCGCCTTCATAGTTCTCCTTGCTTGGAATGAAAGACGTCTTGAAGCCTCCTGCTGAAGAGTTGACGTGATAAAAGGAGGAGTAGGATTTTTCTTTCTGCTGCCCTTTTTAACGCCCTTTACAACATAACTTTCGCCGTCAAGGTCAGAAAGAACGCTGTCACTTTGCTCTTTATTTTCAATCTTGATTTTTTCACCGTTTTTAGTTGAAAGAGAAGCTGAAAACACCTTTCTTTCCGGCGGATTTGTAAACTTAGCATCAATCGACCAATATTCCTCAGCCTTAAATGCACGAATTTCATTTTCTCTGTCAACAATCAATCTGAGAGCGACCGACTGAACACGGCCAGCCGAAAGACCTCTTCTGATTTTTTGAGAAATAAACGGCGAAAGTTTATAGCCGATAAGTCGGTCAAGAATACGCCTTGCCTGCTGAGCGTCAACCAAATCAATATCAATTTGACGTGGCGCATCCATTCCGTTTTTTACTCCGTTTTTTGTAATCTCATTAAACGTAACTCTGTTTTTATCCTTAAGGTCAAGACCCAAAAGAGTGGCAAGATGCCAAGAAATAGCTTCTCCCTCACGGTCGGGGTCGGTTGCGAGATAAACATAGTCCGCATTGTCAGCCTTTTTCTTAAGGTCTTTAACGAAGTTTTCCTTTCCTTTTATTACCGCATATTTCGGTTCAAAGTCATTTGCAATATCAACACTGAGCCTTGCTGCCGGCAAATCCCTGACGTGGCCCATTGAGGCAATAACGTCATAACCTCTTCCGAGATAGCCTTTAATATTTTTTGCCTTTGCAGGTGACTCCACAATTACTAATTTAGACATATTCTGTTTCCTTTCAGGATTTTTTAAACCTCTTACCTGAGGCACTTATTATCACTTTTTTAAGTTCGAGAAATGTTAAAGCTACAAGAACCTGCGAAGCAGTTAAACCCGATTTCTCGATTATATCATCAACCTGAGTGAACTCCTCGCCTATGCAGTCATAAACGATTTTGTTGTTTCCTTCAAGCGACCATACATTTTCGTCAATTTTTCTTCTGTTTTCTCTTCCTTCTTCAAGATTTTCAAAGGAGTATTTTTTATCAATCAAATTATTTTCAGGCGTCGGCTTAACATTAAGCTCCTTAGCCGATTTTTTCTTAACAATAGAGGTATCAAGCGTTTTTTCCGAGTTATCAAGGACTATTTCATTAGCAGTCCTTATTTTAGATAAATCAAGAGTCGGATAATCATTTTCATAAGCCTCAACAACGTTAACGGGATTGATTGCAAGCCTTGCGCCGTCGCTTATAAGTTTATTTGTACCTGAAAAATCGCTTGAAAATATAGAAGCGGGAACGGCATAAACATCACGGTTTTGCTCAATCGCAAGATTTGCGGTAATAAGACTGCCGCTTTTAACACCTGCCTCAACTACCAAAATTCCTAAGCTCAAACCGCTTATAATTCGGTTACGCATAGGAAAAGAAGTTCTGTTAGCCGGAACATTGGGCTGATACTCAGTAACAAGTGCACCGCTTTGCTTTATCATATTTCTTAAGCCTTCGTTAGCCTTTAAATAATTATTACCAAGCCCGTTTCCCAAAACGGCAACTGTTTTTCCGCCGCAAGCAAGAGCGCCTAAATGAGAATATGTATCAATTCCCAAGGCTCCGCCGCTTACAACGAGAGCACCTGCCTCGGTAATACCCTTAGCCATAATGTGCGCCGCTTTGATTGCATATTCACTTGCCTTTCTTGTGCCTACCATACCGATGCAAACAAGATTATCAATATCGGGCAGCTTTCCGTCAACATACAAAACGGCAGGCGGATTAATTATCTCCTTAAGCCTTTTGGGATAAGCTTTATCGTCAAAATCAATTATTTTATAACCGTTTTTTGAGCAGCAATCAATTATATTATCCGATTCGCCAACATCTGTCATCATCAACTTTTCAACTTGACGTTTAGATAAAACCGTGCTCATTTTCCATTCGCTTTCACCAAGCTCATAAAGAAGTTTTGCACTTTTATATTCATCAATTATGCTTTTTATTTTAGCGCCGTATCCAAGAGCGTTTTGAAGCCAAATCCAATACCTTGCATTTTCACTCATCTTTGCATCTCCCACATCGTTATGGCTGCCGCCACATGTGCATTAAGGCTCTCTGCACGGCCGGGCATAGGGATTGTTATTTTTTCATCACACATTGCCATAACCTCATCGCTTACCCCGTTAGCCTCATTGCCGATAACGCAAAGGCAGGAAGCTGAAAAATCAATTTCGTTTATTTTTTTTGCAGAGGTGTCAGGCGAAGTGGCATACGTTTTAATTTTGAGAGACTTTGCCTGATTTAATATTGAAACAAGGCTTAAGCATTCAATAACCTCAATCCTGAGTGCCGAACCCATTGATGCACGCAAAACCTTTGGGTTATATACATCGCACCCTCCTCCGACAATTACGCCGCCAATACCGAGCGCCTCCGCCGTCCTTATAACTGTGCCGAGATTACCCGGGTCTTGAAGATTATCTGTAGCAATATACTTTTTGCCGTTTTGAAGAGCGTTATTATCATTTTTCATTTTGCAAACTGCAAAAATGCCTTGTGAATTCTTCGTTTCGCTTAATTTTTGAGAAAGAGTATCGCTTATGAAATAAGAGGATTTGCTTTTCCTTTGCATTAAAACGGACTTTTCAAAATACCTTTCGTTTGCGCTTTCCGTTATCAAGAATATTTCAACCTCATAAAAAGAGTTAAGGACGTCAAAAACAAGCCTTGCCCCCTCAAGAACAAACAAGCCCTGTGCCCTGCGCTCCTTGGAAGAGGTAAAGAGTTTTTTAACGCCCTTTATTATTTCGTTATTTTTACCTGTGATTTTTTCCATACACAACTCCAAGAAAGTGTGCCAATAATTTACATTCGTTTAAAGAAATCACTGACTGCATTATTATATATTATATTATTTTTATATATTACATTATAAGCAGAAAAAATTCAATACCCAAAATAAATTTTTTATAAAAAAGCGGAATAACAATTTATGTCATTCCGCCTCAGCAATTATTTAGTTTTAACAGTTTTAATTTTGGACCAAGCTGAATAAACGGTCTTACCGTTTTTAGTTTTATACGCTCTTACTTTTACATAATATTTTTTCTTGCTTTTAAGCTTTTTAACAGTCGATTTTGAAGATTTGACTTTAACTGTTTTGGTAGTCTTTTTAGTGAATTTTTTGCTTGTTGAAAGCTTAATTTGATAGCCCGAAGCGGCTTTATTGTCGGAATTATTTACAGTTATTTTCTTTTTCCCCGCTTTTAGTGAATAAATTTTAGGGGCTTTAAGAATTTTCTTTTTATCGCCTTTTGTTTTGTAGGAATAACCGCAAAGAAAACAGGTATATGTATGATATCCGGCTGAAAAATAAGTAGGTGAAGTTGTTACAACATCAAAATAATGATTGCAAACATAATTTGAAACGGAAAAAGTGTAATCACCTACACTCACTATCCTGAAATAATAAGTACCTTTAAGAAAATCAAAATTCTTGTCTGTGACCTTTTTCTGCGCTTTATCTCCTAAAACAAATACGGTATCAATAATATTTTTATCATCATTTTGATAAATCTCAACTTTTGCGGCAGAATTTGATGAAATCGATAATGTATATTTTGCCGCTTGATTTAAGTCAAGTTTAAAAACAGTTCCTGTAATTTCCGTCGCAGGGCGGTTATAAATTGTGCCGATTACAAGATTTTCAGCGCTTTGAAAGGTGTTTTTACCGTTCTGACTTGACCAATCCTCACCAAATGCAACATTTGCGCAAAATAAGCTTGAAACAAGCATCAAAAATGCCAATAAAACACTTGAAAATTTTTTCATATTCAATCACCCTTTCCTCATTATAATATCACTAATTTATACAGTTGTCAAAATATTTTTTGTTCTACTTTAGTTTAAATTTACACTTTACAATAACTAAGAAAAGAACTAAAATAAAAATATGCAAAAGGAAAAGAGATGAAAAATATGTGGGCGGTATTTGCAGTTTTATCGGCAGTATTTGCGGCTTTAACATCAATTCTTGCAAAAGTTGGTATCAAAGATGTTGACTCTAATCTTGCAACGGCTATCAGAACGGTTGTAGTTGTTGCAATGTCTTGGCTTATGGTGTTTATCACCAATGCGCAATCGGGAATCACTAATATCGGCAAAAAAAGCTGGATATTCCTTATTTTGTCAGGTCTTGCAACCGGTGCTTCGTGGCTTTGTTACTACAAAGCAATACAAATCGGAGAGGTTTCAAAAGTTGTGCCTATTGATAAATTAAGCGTCGTAATCACTCTTGTTTTGGCATTTATATTTCTTCACGAGGATTTCAATATCAAGTCACTTGTCGGCTGTATTTTGATTGCGGCAGGCACGCTGATTATGGTTCTTTAAATTTTTCACTCGCCCTTAATTCGTTTAAGGGCGTTTTTTTCTAAGCGGGAAACCTGAGCCTGTGATATACCAACCTCACGTGCAACCTCCATTTGCGTTTTGCCCTGCATAAAGCGAAGGTACATAATATTTCGTTCTCTGTCATCAAGTTTTTTGATTTCGTCTTTAATAGAAATTTCATCTACCCAATCTTTATCGGTCGAGTTATCGCCCACTTGATCCATAACAAAAATAGTATCACCTCCGTCATTATATACCGGCTCATAAAGTGATACCGGGTCAACAATTGCTTCAAGAGCAAGAACAACATCGCTTTTTTTCATTTCAAGCCTTTGAGCAATTTCCTCAATAGTCGGTTCCTTGCCGTTTTCATTTATAAGCTGTTCCTTAACCTGCATTGCTTTATAAGCAGTATCTCTCATAGAACGGCTGACACGAATGGGATTATCATCACGCAGATATCGCCTTATTTCGCCTATACACATCGGCACGGCGTAGGTGGAAAAACGAACATCAAGGTCAGTATTGAAATTATCTATAGCCTTTATAAGGCCGATTACGCCGACTTGAAAAAGGTCATCCATATTTTCCCCTCTGTTTGAAAAACGTTGCACTACAGACAGTACAAGGCGCAGATTGCCCTCAACAAGCTCATTTCTTGCATTTTTATCTCCGGCTTGAGCCTTTTTTAAAAGTTCCATTTTTTCTTTTTCTTTGAGCACCTTAAGTCTGCCGGTATTAATACCGCATATTTCAACTTTATTATATTGCACACAATCACCCTTTTTCAATTTATGTACAAAAATATTATTGACAAAAAAGAGTGACGTTATGTGCAAAAATAAAAAAGAGAGATGAAATAAATCATCTCTCAGACTGTCGATAAAGTGGCTAAACCGTGCCGTGCTTAAATTATCATAAAGTAATGATGTAGGGGCGGGACTTGCTCTTACCGAAATAAAATCAAAAATACATTTATAGAAAAGTGGCTTGAACGTAATGTTCAAGCCACTTTTGGCGCTTTTCGTCTTTTGCTCGGAAGCAGTACCCTCGTACAGCACCCACTCGCAAAAAACGAAATTTATCTCACTTTCTCGAAGTCTTACAGCGTGTAAAAAATTTATTCGGTAATATTCTTAATAATCTGCTGCATTTGCTCCATTTTCCTTTCCATATCGGCAACAAGAGCAAATTGATTCTTAGCACGAACAAGATTATGCTCAGGGTATGCAGTCTTAAAATATGTATCGCCATTGAGATAGTCGGTAAGAAAACGCATACCGCACTCAAAGGTCATAAGTTTGGCGGAAAAGGCAAGATTATCAATTTCGCACTGATTAAGAGCATCGCCTGCCTCGCTCAAAAAGCCTTTTGCATATGCCTCAAAATAATCAAGCATAAGCTCAACCTTATCATAATTATCATCGTCCTCGGCGCAGGAGTTAGCACCAAAGCGAATAGAATCGCCGAAATCATAAAGCGCAAGACCGGGCATAACCGTGTCAAGGTCAATAACGCAAATAGCATCATCGCTGTCGCTGTCAAAAAGAACGTTATTAAGTTTTGTATCATTATGGGTTACACGAAGCGGAAGTTCGCCTTTTTCAATAAGTTCAACAAGCTTTTTGCAATCCTCACGCCTGTGCATAACAAACTTAATTTCCTCCCCGCAATTAACAGCTCTGTCCACCTTATCAGCCTGAACTGCAGGGATAAATTCATTTTCATATCTCCAAATTGTATTATGGAAATTCTTAATAATTTCGCTGAGACTTTCAGCCGGAAAATCGCTTAAATACTTTTGAAATCTGCCAAATGCCTTACCGCTTTTGCCAAAAACTTCTGCGCTGTCAACCGTGTCATACGCCTTTGAATTGTCAACAAAACGATACGCACGAAAGCAAGAACCGTCCTCGTCTTTAAAATATTTATTTCCGTCAAAAGTCCTGATAAAATGAAGCGTCTCCCTATGAGGGTTACCGCCGTCAGCTTTAATCTTTTCTCTCAAAAAGTCGGTAACGGAAAAAATATTGTTCATAAGAGCGTCAATATCAGGGAAAATGCTTGTATTAACCTTTTGAATTACATAATTTCTCTTCTTGCCGTCTTCATTATATGTTGCAAGAAACGTAGTATTAATATGACCTGAGCCGAATATATCGCAAGATTCAAGCTTACCCTTAAACTTAAATTGCTCAAGAACGTGATTGATGTTCATGATAATCTCCTCTAATAAATATTGAATACATTTTAACACAAAGCTTTAACAATATCAAGATAAAAGGTAAGCCGATAATATCAGCTTACCTTTAAATTAAACTATAAAAAGATTTATTCACTGCGAAGAGCATCGATAGGGCTCATCTGAGCAGCTTTTCTTGCAGGATAGATGCCGAAGAAAAGTCCTACGCCGCTTGAAAACAGAAGTGCAACAAGTATAAGCCACCAAGTAATATTAGGCTTAATATTTATTATTGAGCATGCCGCAAAAGCACCCGCAATACCAATTGTAACGCCGATAAGACCGCCTATTAAACACAGAATTACCGACTCCGTCAGAAACTGCATCGTAATAATCTTTGTCTTAGCACCCAGCGACTTTCGTATACCGATCTCACGCGTTCGTTCAGTTACCGAGACAAGCATAATATTCATAACTCCGATACCGCCGACAATAAGCGAAATAGCACCTACGCAAGCGATAAAAGCGGTAAGAACCGACATAATGATATTAACTATATCTACATAAGTAGCCATATTCTGAGCGGTATACATACTGTTTGAATAATTGCCGTGAGCCGACTTGAGATAGTTTACCGTAGCATTACCTACTGCATCATAATCATAGCCTTCCTTAGCGATAACAAACACACTGCCGAGATTAGCGTCTACACCTGTAATTTGAGTAAGAGTGGTACAAGGCAGGAACAAGGCAATAATAGTCTTATCTCCGCCTGCACTTGAAAACATATTACTCATAGAGCTTGAGCCGCCGAGAGTACTTGCGAGTGCGTCAACATTTGCAACACCGCAAATCTTGATTTTCATTGATTTACCGCTTGAAGAAACGGTAACATATTCATTAGTAACGTCCTCGTAACCAAATGCCTGTTGGGCAGAGTTAGTACCAATTACGGCAATAGGAGCATTTGCACTATACTCCTCATCAGTGAAAAATCGACCGTACTCGCACGAATTAGTCAGCGCAAACTGAACGTCGCTGTTTACACCGATAAGCATAGCCGTAGCCTCTGTAGCAGTTTTGTCAATAGTAGCACGGCCAAAGCCCATAAGCATAGGAGAGCAACGCTCAACACCGTTTACTTTATTTTTAATATTTTCTACATCGTCAAGAGTAATATAGTCGTTATCGGTAGCGGAGGTGGTATCAACGCTTACAAGAACAGCGTTTGAGCCCATATCCTCAATAAGCCCGACAATATAATCTCTTACACCCGTACCTGCGCCGATAATCATAATAACGGAGCTGATACCGATAATAATACCCAGCATTGTAAGAAGACTGCGCATCCAATTTGACTTAATACACTTGACTGCGATTTTCAGACTTTCTGTAATATTCACTGCAAAGTCTCCTTACTTAGTTGTGCTGTCTACTACTTTAACCTTAAAGGTATCTTCTTTATAATCCGTCTTTGGCGACGAAACAATCTTATCACCCGGCTTAAGACCCGATGTAACCTCGTATGCTGTATCTGAGATAGCGCCTGTCTTAATTTCAGTCTTAGTTACAGTCTTATCCTCTTCATTATAAAGATAAACATAAGAACCTGTCTTTTCGAGAGTGATAGACTCAATAGGAACAACAGTTACACCCAAATATGAGCCTGTTTGAATTTCAACGTCGGCATCAAAACCTGCAATAATATTTTCGTCAGGATTTTTAATTTCGATAGTACATTCAACACCTGCACCGGAATCCGTAAGAGATGATAGACCGCTTACGCCTGCCATTGAACCTACGCTGTCAAGAATTGAGCCTGACGAACCGCCTGTAGCAGTAGGAGCAATAGTTGCAACCTCGCCCTCATATTCGCCGTAAGCAGTAGTAACCTTTGCCTGCATACCAACCTTAACCTTATGAACGTCATATTCGCTAAGGCTTACTGTAGCAACCAAAATATCGTGATTTTCAAGGGTAATACCCGATGTGAGAGCCGTTGTTTGAGAATCAGGGTTGATGTCAACTGCGGTAATAACGCCGTCAAAATCAGCCGTCCAACCGTTTTTAAGAGCTGTTTGTTGCTCTTTCATAGCATCAAGAGCCTTTTTTGAAACGTCAACCGCTGACTTTTGAGCGTCAACAACAGTTGCATTGCCCTGAGTTTTATAAACTTCATACTGAGCTGCAAGAATAGCACGCTGAATTTCACAGCCGGTAAGAACTGCATTATCTGAATCCGAAACGCCCTTGGCAAGCGCTCTGTAATCAATTGAAGAAACAGCAGCTTTAATCATATCAACCGCAACGCCGCTTTCAACAATAAACTTGGTTGAATCGATAATGCCGTCTGTAATTGCCTTTTGGACTTGCTTACCTACAAGATTTGCAATAGCTTCGCTGTTAAGTTGCCCCGATGCGATTGCGCCTGAAATTGTTGTGGCAATAATTTGAGAAATAGTGGTTAAAGTTTTAATATCGTTAGTAATTGAGGCAATGTTATTATTAATTTGTATAAGAGCATTTGCAATATCGTTAATAGTAGCGTTGCCCGTTGTGCTTGAATTTGTATCCTCTGTAAATACTGCTATGTAGCTAAGGTCGCCCGTAACGTGAATAGTCCACGCCGGGGTATTTGCAAGAGGTGCGTCGCCTGCAAGATAAGCGGCACGGTTTGCATACCAACCGAGGAACTGCCATCCTGCATTAGGAGTAGCAATAGCTGTTATATAGCCGACATCCTGATTATATCTGCCTGAGCCTGTTACAGTACCGCAAACAGCTGACGGATATGCCGAAAGAGAAACTGTATACTTAGGCTTGCCGTCATCTGTAGTCGGCTTAGTTGTAGAAGCGCTTGTAGTAGCTTTAGTTGTTGAAGTAGAAAGCCACTGTGAATAAGAGCCTGTTGTAGTTGAAGCGGCCTTGGTAGTGGTTTTTTTCTTTTTCTTTGTAGTTGTGGTTTTAGTCATCTTCTTTTTAAGCTTTGCTATCTTCTTATCAAGATAATTAACTTCTTTTTTAAGTGAAGCAGCAGAATTTTTGGCGCTCTTTTGATTAGCTACTGCCGTATTATAATTCTTTACTGCGTCGTTATAAGAAGCTTGAAGGGAAGAAACCTGACCGTCAAGAGAGGTGGTATCAAATGTTGCAAGAACATCACCCTTTTTAACTTGATCGCCAACCTTAACATTAACATTTTTAACCGTAGCAACTGTGCCGACTTTATATTCCTTAGAAGTGCCTGCGGTTACATCGCCCGTTAATGATACCTTTTCATAAATATCACCTGTAGCAATTGTATTAAGCTTAACCTCTTCACCGCTTTTTGACTTAACAACGCCAAAAACAGTTCCGGCTACAATTGCAATAACAAGTATTATACAAATAGGTACAATAACCTTCTTTTTGCTTTTTTTAACCGTTGCCATAACTTAAACCCTCGTTCTTTAATAATAGTTTAATTAATTACACGCATAGTATAATTCCATTTTGTATAATTGTCAACAACTTTTTGTAAAGTTTAAAAAAGTTCACAATTTATTTAATTACAACAAATTGTATAAAGCTTATTTATTTGCCTCAAGAGCACGCTTTCCGATATCACGTCTGTAATGAGCGCCCTCAAAATGAATTTTTTCAACTGCATCGTAAGATTTTTTCAGTGCATTTTCAAGAGTATCACCGAGTGCCGTAACGCCCAAAACTCTGCCGCCTGAGGTAACAAGTTTGTTATCTTGAAGCTTAGTTCCCGCATGGTAAACGGTTACACCGTCAAGCTGACCGTTTGAAAGACCTGTAATCTCAATTCCTTTAGGGTATGACTTAGGATAGCCGCCCGAAGCCATAATTACGCAAGCGCACGCATCGTCACTCCACTCAACGTCAAGGTCTGAAAGCGTTTCATTGTCAATTGCCTCAAAAATATCAACAATATCAGTCTTAAGCCTTGGCAAAACAACCTGAGTTTCAGGGTCGCCGAAACGGCAATTATATTCAATTACCTTAGGTCCCTTAGGAGTAATCATCAAGCCGAAATAAAGACAGCCTTTAAATGTTCTGCCCTCGTTATTCATAGCATTGATTGTTGGAATAAATATTTTATCCATACATTCCTTTGCAACTTCTTGCGTATAATAAGGGTTAGGAGAAACAGTTCCCATTCCGCCTGTATTAAGACCCTTATCGCCGTCAAGCGCACGCTTATGGTCCATAGAAGATACCATAGGCTTAACGCATTTACCGTCTGTAAATGCAAGAACAGAGACCTCCGGACCTGTCAAAAATTCCTCAACAACAATATTATTGCCGGAAGCACCGAAGATTTTATCCTCCATAATTTCCTTAACGCCTGCGATTGCGTCATCAAGATTTTCAGGAATGATTACACCTTTGCCGAGTGCAAGGCCGTCTGCCTTAATAACAGTAGGAAATTCGTTTCTTTCCTTAATATATTCAATTGCTTCTTCGGCATTGTCAAACACTTTATATTCAGCAGTCGGAATATTATATTTTTGCATAAGTTCCTTTGAAAAAACCTTAGAGCCTTCGATAATCGCTGCATTTGCACGTGGACCGAATGTTTTAAATCCTGCCTCATTAAGAGCGTCTACCATACCTGCAACAAGCGGATCATCAGGAGCAACAACAACCAAATCGGCTTTAATTTCCTTAGCCAAATTCACAACGCCGTCAATATCGGTTGCCGCAACATCAAAACACTTGGCATCATAAGAGATACCGCCGTTTCCCGGTGTGCAAAAAATCTCATCAACCTTCTTCGACTCTTTAATTTTCCTTACAAGAGCGTGCTCTCTGCCGCCCCCGCCAACAACAAGAACTTTCATATTTTCCTCCAAATTCATAATATATATGTAAATAATATATAATTTATAATAGCAAAGCAAGGGTGACTTGAGCCACCCTTTTAAAAATTATTTCTCGTTTTTATTGATAATACGTGTTTCTTCCTCTTTTGTTTCAAGATTAATGAAGCGAACAAAAAGAGAAACCTTATTATCCTCGTTAAGATTAGTCCAAATCATATTGGTAAACTCGTCGATATCACTATTGATTTCAACAGGAGTAGGCTCACCCTCAAATGACGGAATAGGATTGCCGTCGCATTTATATGTATGAATAAAATGGCCGAGCCCTCTTCTTGCAGGGTATTCATAGAAAAATCTCACGCACTCCGGTTCACCGCAGTTTGACTTAAGTATGGAAAGATTATAATTACCGTTTTCCTTTAAAATACCTGAAATCCTTGGTGTATAATTAGGTGCGTCAGGCTCAAATTCTCTTGTGATAAGTGCATCGTGGTAGCAATCGCCCTTAGAAAACGAATCGTAAATAGTATCAGTCTGGTCTCCGTTAGTCACAATTGTGTCACCGTTAAATTTAAGAACAGGATTATAGATAATAAGTGACGGGTCCTCCATTTTTGACTCATCAAAAGCCTTAGTACGTATTCCGCCACGTTCATTTTCTTCAAAAATTCTGTTACGGCTGTTTACGCTTCTGCCCATAATGAAATAAGCAGCCACAGCGAATTTGCCGTCATCACTTTGACCGAGAACAATGCCTCTGCCCGGATATGAATTAGTATTAAGCTCGTTTGCAAGAGATTTGATTTCCATATATTACACCTCAAAATTATTCAATTATTTTTGTTCTGTTGCCGTAAACTTCAATCTTATCTTGGCAAAAAAGAGAAACGGCACGGGGAAGAATTTTCCACTCACATTCCTCCATAACTCGTTTTTGCAAAACCTCAGGAGTATCATCAAATTTGACCTCGCTTGCCTTTTGCAAAATGATAGGACCGCCGTCGCATTCCTCGGTTACGAAATGAACGGTAGCACCGGTAAGTTTCACTCCGCTTTCAATAACTTTTTCGTGAACGTGAAGCCCCCAATAGCCTTCACCGCAAAATGACGGAATTAAAGCAGGATGAACGTTCATCATTTTATTTGGAAATGCCTTCACAATTTGTTCGTCAAGAATAGTCATAAAGCCGGCATAAACCACTAAATCCGCTTTTGCTTCAAGGAGAATATCCCTGATTGCAGCAGTATATTCAGCTCTGTCTTTATAATTTTTCTTTTCGCAAATTTTAGTTGCGATGTTATTATTTTCAGCCCTTTTAAGAGCATAAGCGTCAGGATTTGAGGACACAACAAGGGTGATTTTACCGCCGCTAATTTCTCCCCTGTTTTGCGCATCAATAAGAGCTTGCAAATTAGTTCCGCCGCCCGACACCAAAACAGCAATATTTTTCATCATACGAGTTCAACACCCTTTTCGCCCGTCTGAATTTCTCCGATTACACGAGCGTCCTCGCCGTTTTCATTAAGAATTCTTACAGCCTCGTCTGCTTTATCATTATCAACTGCAATAACAAGACCAGTACCCATATTAAATGTGTTAAACATATCTCTTTCAGGGATATTTCCCTCGCTTGCGATAAGGTCGAAAATAGGCTTTTTGAAGCATTTGTCCTTTTCAATAACAGCCTTAAAACCGTCGTTTAACATTCTCGGAACATTTTCATAAAATCCGCCGCCGGTAATATGGCTGATAGCATTTACGTTAACCTTATCCATAAGAGCAAGAAGAGGTTTAACATAAATTCTTGTAGGAGTTAAAAGCTCCTCACCGAGAGTTTTTCCAAGCTCGGCAACGTGAACTCCAAGTCTTTCCTCAGTGATATTAAACACCTTTCTTACAAGTGAAAAACCGTTTGAGTGAACACCTGAAGAAGCAACACCGATAAGAGCGTTGCCGCTTGCAAGCTTATCGCCTGAAACAAGCTTATCCTTTTCGCCGATACCAACGGTAAAACCGGCAAGGTCGTATTCCTCATTAGGCATAAGACCGGGATGCTCGGCAGTTTCGCCGCCAACAAGCGCACAGCCTGCCTGAACACAACCTTCGGCAACACCGCTTACGATTTGAGCAATTTTTTCCGGATAGTTTTTGCCGCAAGCAATATAATCAAGGAAGAAAAGCGGCTTTGCACCTGAGCAGGCAACGTCATTAACGCACATTGCAACACAGTCGATACCGATTGTGTCGTGCTTATCAAGAAGAAAGGCAACCTTAAGCTTTGTGCCGACACCGTCGGTGCCCGCAACGAGAACAGGATTTTTGTAATTACCTGCACCCAAAAGTTCAAACATACCGCCGAAGCCGCCGATTGAACCCATAACACCCGGTATTTCGGTTCTTTTTACGTGTGATTTAATAAGTTCAACAGATTCATAACCTGCTGTTACGTCTACACCTGCAGCGGCGTAGCTTGCGCTGAAACTATCGTTCATATTTTAAACTCCTTATTAGATTGCGGATAAGCAATTTCACAATCTTTTTTATATTATTATTTTTTCTTTGAGCGAACAATGTTCGCCCCCCTACAACGTCAAAAAGCTCACGCTTTTTGGGGACCCCCATTGAAATTCTTGCAACGCAAATATCACCAAACAGTGAAATTTGCCTTTGGCAAATATTACTTACAATTCCTTAATTTTTTCCTGAAGTGCGATATCCTTTTGCTTTACCTGCTCTGCCATATCCTCACGCATTTTTACAAGCTTAGCCATAAGTTCATCATCGCCGACAGCGAGAATTTCGGCAGCGAGCAAAGCTGCATTTTTAGCAGCATTAACACCGACTGTGGCAACAGGAATTCCCGGAGGCATCATAACCGTTGCAAGCATCGCATCCATTCCGTCGAGTACCTTTGCACTGCACGGAATACCGATAACCGGAAGAGTAGTTGAAGCCGCAAGCACACCGCCCAAATGAGCTGCCATACCTGCTGCCGCAATAATTACGCCAAATCCGTTTTTAATTGCATTTTTCGAGAACTCGTGAGCTTCTTTTGGTGTTCTGTGTGCACTCATCACACGAGCCTCAACCTCAATTTCCAATTCCTTAAGTTGTTTGATTGCAGGAGCCACAACAGGCAAATCGCTGTCAGAGCCCATAATAATTGCAACTTTTTTCATAATTTGTCCTCCCGGAGTAATTTATTTTATTCTGTCAACGCAGTATTGAAGATACACGTTGCTTTCGTCAGGGTGAAAAGTGCCGTAAGCATTTTCGTAAATATAAATTGCTTTTGCTCTCTTAGAGCCTTTTGCAATTGCAAAATAAGTGGTTGGGGTATAACTTTTTGTATATCCCTGAAGCCTTGGGTCAAAAATATAAGGCTTGCCGGCAAGATATATTACCGCCCATTTATGAATAGGCCTTGAGCCGTCATTATTCTTAACCTTTCCTGCCTCAAGAGTAATAAAGTCGTCATATCTTTTTTGACTTTTTGCAAAAAGAGCAGCAAGGCAGTTGTTGAAATTACTGTTACAGCCTACGCAGTTCCAACCGTGTTTTTTAAAGTTCTTAGCGTGCCAAACGTAAATAGCCTTAAATTTATCATAAGTGGTTTTATACTTAGAAATATTAACACCGCCGTCGGTATATCTCTTAATCTGCTTGGCACCCGAATTATCTGTCTTAATAGCATTGAGCATTTGCTTAACGCTCAAATTAGATTTAACCGTCGTACTCTTAACTTTAGAAAATGTGCTGATATATCTTGCATTTCCTATAGTTTTATATGTAGCGATTCTGAAATAATATTTTCCTTTTGCAAGACCTGAAATCGTTTTGCTTGACTTACTCTTTCCCGAAACAAAAACTGTGCATTTACTGCCGTCATCTTTAAATTTCTTGTTTCTTGAATACTCAATAACATAACCGCTGACATTCTTTGCCTTTTTCCACTTAACGCTGACCTTACCCTTAGAGGTATACTTTGCAGATGAAAGCGAAGTACCCTTAGGTGCGGTCATAACAGAAACCGGAGCACTGTAATCACCGAAAGCATAGCTTCCGTTTTGGAAAACATAGGAACGAACGCAGATTTTATATCTTGTATTTTTATTAAGCGACCTTAAAACACAGTAATAGTTATCGCCGTCAACATAAGCCTTGGGATAATACGTATTTGTTTTATCGTCGAAAAGAGAAATCTCATATCCGTCAACCCAGCCGTAATAAGAACAGTTCCAATAAATTTCAATATCCGTCTTGCCGACACAAGAAACGGAAATGTCGCTTATAACGCTTTGGTCAGGTGCACTGTAATCATCTTCATAATAAAAGTCGTTTTGCTCATCTGCAAAAGAAACAGTTGTGCCAAAAGCAAATGTACTCAAAGCAAGAATAACCGCAAGAAATACACTGATAACTTTTTTCATATTTTCATTCCTAACAAATATATTTTTAAGTATTATATATTATAAGTAATACTTTTTCAACAAGAAATTTACATTATTGTAAAAAACTGCTGTAAGTATCCGTTGAAAGCTTATCAAAAGTATAAAATTCTTTTGCAAAAGCCCAATCATCATCAGTAAGTACACCGTCTTTATCGGAATCAAGATTTTTTAAATAAATATCATCTCTTGAATTGATATCATAATTTTTCATATGCACAAAACATGCATAATCCTTTGCGTTAATGTATCCGTCTTCCGTGAAATCGCCGTAAATAAGACCGATGTTTCCAAGATCAGGCGTATTATTTATAATTTTAATTTTTCTCTCGACGGCGCCTGCATATTTCAAAACAATATAGTCATACGCATATTCAACACTGAAAGTTCCGTTTTTATCGGTTGAGCCGACATATTTACCCTCATTGTTATAAATATCAACATCTTCAAGCGGTCGATTCAAGTCCACACCGCCGTTTTTTGAATTGATAAGATAAACGCTGCCGTATACGTCCTGACCGAGGTTATCAACATAGCTGTCCCTATATGTATCGCCGCAATAAACGCATTTATGTTCTGTATAACCCGAACCCGTAATCGTAGGATTCACAACCGTACTGACGTATGAATGAACAACATTTATCGTAAATTCAAGCGTTTTATTTCCTACTGTAATTGAGTCCTTATTTTCACCGCAGGTAACTTTGCCGTTTAAAAGATTATTATATTTAATTTCCATTCCACGATAACTTGTGCCGTTATTAAATGGCAATTTATAAACATATCCGCTTGCGTATTCAAAATCGACTGTTTGCGTTTTTATATATTCAAGAGGTGAAAAATTCTTGCCTACAAGGTCACTTGCCTGATATGTGATATCCCAAGAAATTGAAACATTAACAATAACTTCGCTTGATAAAGAAACGCTGTACGTGCCGAGAGAATTAACGCTTTCAACATAAAAATAATATGTTTTGCCCGCCTCAAAATCATATTTCAATGTAAAATTAAGGTCGCTTTCATCATTATCGTCTGCCGATGCCAAGGTGTTGCCGTCATTATCTTTAAGAACGCAGTTAACATCAACTTCTCCGCTTGATTTAAAAGTATATTGGCTCGATGAATTCGGAGTAAATTTATACACCGTTTGCTCATTTAAATTATCCTCTGTATAAGTTCTTGATGCAATGTCACCCTCTTCAATTGCAATTTCATTTAACAATTCATAATTTATAAAAGAACTTTTAGCGTAATTATACGCCTTAGAGCCGCTGTAAACACCAAGGGTAAAGCCATCATAAGTGCCGTCAACACTTGCCTTTTCATATCCAAAGCTGTATTTTGAAAGCTTTGCAAGCGACGGAACATCAACCCTTTTAAGCAAAGGACATTTAAAAAATGCACGTGAGCTTATTGTAAGTTCATTTCCCATTGCCTTAAAGCTTACTTTTGAAAGAACACTGCAATTTTCAAATGCAGACGTACCGATTGACGAAATGCTTTTCGGAAAAACGATTTCCTTAAGATTATCGCAGAAATAGAATGCGTCGTTATTAATATATTTGAGTTTATCGGGCAGTTTAATATGTTCTATTTGAGCACCTGAAAAAGCATAACCTCCGATAGATTCAATGCTGTCGGCAAGCTTAATATCGGTGCAGGAAACGCCGTAAAAAAAATAATTTCCCAAAGAGGTTATACCTTCCTCTACAACAATATGCTCAATTGAGCCGTCACTTCTCCAATAAAACCACGGCTGAGATGTTGTATCTCCGCTTGAATTTGTAAAATTTGGGGTTCTGCCTTTGCCCGATATCGTAAGTGTTTTTGTATTTGCGTCAAACGAATAATATGCAGAAGAATTTATAAGCTTTGTAGGTTCAATATCTGTTGTTTGAGCAGCAAAAGATATATTGCAAACGCCCAAAACAGATATTGAAAGAACTAAAGATAAAAATATTGAAAGAAGCTTTTTCATAAAAAATAGCACTCCGAAAAATTTTGCTGAAATTGAATACTTATATTTTAACATAAAATAATAATTAATACAATCTTATTTAGCCAAGAAAATTATTGTTGACTAATATAAAAATTAGTGTTATATTAATAGCGTAATATTTTTATAACTGTGATTAGGCGAGTAATTATTTATCCTTCTTTAGAGAGTCGGCGCTTTGGTGCAAGCCGATGTGGGAAAATAACGAAAAACACCTATGAGTTTTCCGAAAGAACGCAATAATTCGTTATTGTTATTAGACTCGGACGTGCAGGAGCGTTAATCCTTTGAGTGAGTTGCATATTTTGCGGCTAATTTAGGTGGTACCACGGAAGCAGTCTTTCGTCCTATTGGACTTAAGGCTGCTATTTTTTATTTTACGAAAATCAAAAAAGGAGAACAGTATGGAATTTTCAACACTTTACAGAACAAAGCCTATGAATGAGTTTTCAGAGGCTGACATTAATTCAACAGTTAAAATTGCCGGCTGGGTTGAGAACATTCGTGACCACGGCGGTGTATCATTCATTGACCTTAGAGATATGTACGGCGTAATGCAGGTTGTTATGCGTGACACAACACTTCTTGACGGAATCAGCAAGGAGGATTGCCTTTCTATTGAAGGTATCGTAGAAAAGAGAGATGAGGATACAATCAATCCTAAAATCGCAACAGGTACAATTGAGGTTGAGGCTAAAAAGGTTATAACGCTCGGCAAGGTAAGGCAGCCGCTTCCTTTTGAAATTCAAACTTCTAAAGAAATCCGTGAGGATAAAAGGCTTCAATACCGTTTTCTTGACTTAAGAAATGAAAAGGTTAAGGACAATATCATTTTCAGAAGTAAGGTTATTGCTTATCTTCGCCAGGTTATGAGCGAAATGGGATTTTTGGAAATGCAGACACCTATTCTTTGTGCATCTTCACCTGAGGGCGCACGTGACTATGTAGTTCCTTCCCGTGTTCACAAGGGCAAATTTTACGCTCTTCCGCAGGCACCTCAGCAGTACAAGCAACTTTTAATGGTATCCGGAATTGATAAATATTTCCAAGTTGCTCCTTGTTTCAGAGATGAGGATGCAAGAGCTGACCGTTCACCGGGTGAATTTTATCAGCTTGACTTTGAAATGGCTTTTGCAACGCAGGAGGACGTTTTCAAAGTTGGTGAGGAAGTACTTACAAAAACATTTGAAAAATTTGCACCTAAGGGCTACAGCGTAACACAAGCACCTTACCCTGTTATCAGCTACAAAGAGGCTATGCTTAAGTACGGCACAGACAAGCCGGACCTCAGAAATCCGCTTGAAATTGTTGATGTGACAGAATTTTTCCAGCGTTGCACATTCAAGCCGTTCCACGGACAGACAGTAAGAGCCATCAAGGTTCATGAGGATATTTCAAAAGGCAAGCACGAGAAGCTTCTTAAATTTGCTCAGTCAATCGGCATGGGTGGTCTTGGCTATCTTCTTGTTTTGGAGGATAAGTCATATAAAGGACCGATTGACAAGTTTATTCCCGACGATATGAAAAGTGAGCTTGCTCAAATTGCAAATCTTGAAGTTGGCGACACAATATTCTTCATTGCAGACAACGAGGCTAAAGCCGCTGAATACGCCGGTCAAATCAGAACAAAGCTTGGTGAAATGTTTGACCTTTTGGAGAAAAATGCTTATCGTTTCTGCTTTATAAACGACTTCCCAATGTTTGAATACAAAGAGGAAGAGAAGAAAATCGGCTTTACTCACAATCCGTTTTCTATGCCGCAGGGTGGTCTTGATGCACTTGAAAATGAAGACCCGCTTACTATTCTTGCATATCAGTATGATATTGTTTGCAATGGCGTTGAGCTTTCATCGGGCGCAGTTCGTAACCACGATATTGACATTATGAAAAAAGCATTTGAAATTGCAGGATATGACGAAGAAGTGCTCAAAGAGAAGTTTGGCGCACTTTACACCGCATTCCAATTCGGCGCACCGCCACACGCAGGTATGGCACCCGGCATTGACAGAATGATTATGCTTCTAAGAAATGAGGATAATATCAGAGAAATCATTGCATTCCCGATGGACGGCAAGGCTCAGGACCTTATGTGCGGCGCTCCTAACGAAATAACCGAGCAGCAGCTTCGTGAAGTTCATATTAAGCTTAGAAAGTAATATGTAATACGGGCGAACAATGTTCGCCCCTACGATTGTTTAATATTCATAAACCACAATTTAAAGAGGTATAATTATGATAAGTAAAGAAGAAGTAATCAAACTTGCCAAGCTTGCAAGGCTTGACTTTTCGGATGATGAGCTTGACAAAATCATAAAAGATATGGACGACATTATCGCATTTGCCGACACGATTAACAATTCTGTCGAGGGCGACGCAGATAAAATCAGGAATATTTCCACCTCTGCAACTCCTGCCGAGGAGTTTAGAAAAGACGAGGTTAAGCCGTCGCTTCCTAACGAAAAAATTCTTTCAAACGTCAATGCTTCAAAGGGCTTTTTCTGTGTAAAGGGAGGTATATAAATGAGAGAAATTATTGCACCTTTATCACAATTGCTCAAATCAGGTGAAATATCATCTGTTGAGCTTACAAACAAATATATAAATGCGATTGAAAACGACAATCCAAAATATAATGCTTATGTTTCAACAACATTTGAAAAGGCATTGGAAAATGCAAAATTTGCAGATAAACTCATTGCCGAAGGTAAATCAAGCGCTCTTACAGGTATTCCTATGACGCTTAAGGACAACATTTGCTCCGACGGCGACCTTACCACCTGCTGCTCAAAAATTCTTGAGGGCTTTCGTCCTTATTATGATTCAACTGTATGGACTAAGCTTAAAGCGCAGGGCGCAGTTATGCTCGGCAAAACAAATATGGACGAATTTGCCATGGGTTCAACGAGTGAAACAAGTGTTTACGGCGCTCCGTTAAATCCAAGAAACACGAACCACGTTACAGGCGGCTCATCAGGCGGTGTTGCAGCTGCTGTTTGCGCTAACATTGCGGCTTACGGCTTAGGCTCTGACACAGGCGGCTCTGTTCGTCAGCCTGCTTCATTCTGCGGTATTGTAGGTCTTAAGCCGACATACGGTGCAGTTTCACGTTACGGTCTTATCGCCTATGGCTCATCGCTTGACCAAATCGGTGTTCTTGCTAATTCCGTCAAGGATACAGCTACAGTATTTGACGCTATTAGAGGTGTTGACGAGCACGACCAAACAAGCGTTGATTTCGATTTCGGCAATATTTCGGACACACTCGGTCAGACGGATATTAAAGGTCTTAAGATTGGTATTGCAAAGGAATATTTTGAAGGAATTAACGAGGAAATTAAAGATGCTATATTGGGTGCTGTTAAGGAATTAGAAAAAAACGGTGCCCAAATAGTTGACATCAGCCTTCCTGTTTTACAGCAGGCACTTCCTGTTTACTACATCATTGCGTGTGCCGAGGCTTCATCAAACCTCGGAAGATATGACGGCATCAGATACGGTTACAGAGCAAAGGACTTCAACGACGTTGAGGAAATGATACTTAAAACAAGAACCGAAGGCTTCGGCGACGAGGTTAAGAGAAGAATTATGCTCGGCACTTACGTATTAAGTTCGGGTTATTATGACGCTTACTACAAAAAAGCCTGCTTGCTTCGCCAAAACCTTATTGCAGATTTTGACGATATCTTTAACACCTGCGATGTATTAATAGCTCCTACGGCACCTAACACCGCTTTTGAGCTTGGTTTCGAGGGTGCTTCCCCTGTTGATATGTATTTATCCGATATTGCCACAGTTCCTATCAATATTACAGGTGTTCCGGCAATCAGCGTGCCTGTTAAAAATGACAAAGCAAATCTTCCTATCGGTATGCAGATTATCGGCAAGAAATTCGATGAGAAGAAAATTCTTGATGTTGCTTATTTCTACGAAAAGCTTAACAAGAGTGAAGTTGAAGATTTTGAGGGAGGCGTCACATTATGAGTTATAAATTAGTTTGCGGAATTGAAACGCATATTGAACTTGCCACAAAGACTAAGATTTTCTGCTCGTGCACCACTCAATTCGGCGGTGAGCCTAACACTCATTGCTGTCCCGTTTGCACAGGTCAGCCGGGTGCGCTCCCTGTTTTAAACCGTGAGGTTATTAATTTCGCTGTAAGAGCAGGTCTTGCAGTTCATTGTAAAATCAACAATAATTCTCATATGGACAGAAAGAATTACGTTTACCCCGATCTTCCTAAGGCATACCAAATTTCGCAGTTTGACGAGCCGGTTTGCGTTGACGGTTATGTTGAGCTTGACTCCGGAAAGAAAATCAGAATTGAGCGTATCCACATTGAGGAGGATGCTGGTAAGCTTGTTCACGAGGATGGCTACACCTACGTTGACTATAACCGAGGCGGCGTTCCTCTTATCGAGATTGTTTCAATGGCTGATATCGAAACTCCACAGGAAGCTAAGGAATATGCTGAAAAACTCCAGCTTATTATGAGAAATGTCGGAGTTTCCGACTGTAAGATGCAGGAAGGCTCAATGAGATGCGACGTAAACGTATCTATTCACGAGCCGGGTGAACCTTGGGGCACAAGAACGGAAATCAAGAATATCAACTCACTTTCCAACATTGTAAGAGCAATGGAGCTTGAAATGGAAAGGCAGGAGGATATTATTGAATCGGGTGAAAAGGTAATTCAGTCAACTATGCGTTATGACGCAAACAGCGACACCGTTTACGTTCTTCGCTCAAAGGAAAATGCAGACGATTACCGTTATTTTCCTGAGCCTGATATTCTTCGATTCTATATTTCGCCGGAAAGTGTTGAAGAAATCAGAAAATCACTTCCTGAGCTTCCCGACGCTAAGCTTAAGAGATATGTTGAGGATATGAAGCTTCCGGAAAATAATGCAAGGCTTATTTATAAATACAGAAATGTTACAGAATTTTTCGACAGTGCAGTAAACGACGGTGCAAGCGCTTCCAACGTTTTGAACCTTATTATCGGCACTATTTATGCCACTCTTCAAACCGAGGAGGACAAGGAAAACTTTGAGATTAAGACTACTGCAAAGCAACTTGCAGACCTTGTTAAGCTTATTGATGAAAAGAAAATCAGAGCAAACAAGGCTAAAGAAGTTCTCGCTCAAATGCTTGAAAGCGGCAAGGACGTTAGTGAATATATCAATGCCGACGACCTTAAGGGTATGAGCGATGACGACCTTAAAGCGCTTTGTCAGGGTGCTGTTGAGGCTAACCCTAAGGCAGTTGAGGATATCAAAAACGGCAAGGACAAGGCAATTAACGTTATGTTCGGCTATGTTATGAAGAACTCAAAGGGCAAGGCAGACGTAGGCAAGGCTGCACAGATTATTAAAGAGATAATTTCCAAATTATAAATTATCATTTTAATTTTATATACGAAAAAGCGACATTTTCCTTTCGGAAAATGTCGCAGCGTGTAGAAAAAATCAAACAACAAATTTCTACACGCTGGAGAATGTTGAGAAAGTGAGATAAATTTTGTATTTTGCGAGCGGGAGCTGTACGATGGTACTGCCCCCGAGCAAAAGACAAAAAGTGCCAAAAATGGCTTGAACTCTATGTTCAAGCCATTTTTCAAATTGTAATTTATTAAAACACTTTCGGCAGGAGCAAATCCCTGCCCTACGATACGTCGAAAGAAATTCCGTGTTTGAATGAATTTCTTTGAAATTCATAATAAACACTTCGTTCCTTTCTCCTTTTCCCCACCAAATTTTCAATTTGCCGGGGACCCCGAATGGAATTTCGTTTTATAGCACGGCACGGTTTAGCCACTTTATCGACAGTCTGCGACATCTTCCTTTTGGAAGATGTCGCTTTATTTTATAATTTTTTTAATTCGTTTAAAAGAAAATTTCTATCTGTTACAAGAGTTGAGTCCATACCGAATTTCCTTGCTGCAAGAACATTTTCTTTTCTATCGTCAAAGAAAAGGCATTTTGATTTATCAAGAGAATACTTGTCGCAAAGCGCTTGATAAATTCTTTCATCGGGCTTGGTAATGTTAATCATATAAGACACCATAAGCCCGTCGATGTCATTCATAAAATCAGCATATTCTGTATGCTTTTTAAAAAGGCTTTTTGGATAATTTGACAAAAGATAAATATGATATCCTGCCGCCTTAAGCCTATGTACCTCTTTCCAAATATCATATCTCGCCACGTGCATAAATTCGCCGTGATGCATAAAAAAGGTGATAATCTCGGTATCGTTTGGATACTTTTTGCAATAAGCGTTTAATATCTCCTCATCGCTCATAATCGCAAGGTCAAAGATATGCCACAAGTCATCATCGTCATCAAAAAGTTCATGCCCTACCCTGATTGCTTCATCTTCGCTCAAGCCGCAATCCATAAGCATTTGCTTCCAGCGATATTCAAGCAAAACGTCGCCGACATCAAATATAATATTATCGTACTTTTTCATATATTATTTAATCTCGCTGACATATTTGTTGATTTTATCCGCAATCGGCTGTGCGTCCTCTCGCTTTACAGGCAGGAACGGACTTCTTGGGTTGCCGCACTCAATACCAAAACGAATAGACATAACCTGCTTTGCCACGCCGTAAAGCGACTTACAGGAGAGAAGATCAAAAATACACTCATTAATCTTGAATTGAAGTGATTTTGCCTTTTCAATCTCGTTATTATTAATAAGCCTGTCAAGTTCAACGAAAAGCTCAGGCATACAACCGTATGTTCCGCCGATACCTGCGTTTGCTCCCATAAGCCTGCCGCCCAAAAATTGCTCGTCCGAGCCGTTAAAGATAATAAAATCATCATTATTTACGGCGCTTGCATATCTTTCCATAAGATATACCGGCTCTGCTGAATTTTTAACTCCGATAACCTTAGGATTTTTAGCCATTTCGGCAAGAAGCTTCGGTGAAAGATTGAATGATGTAAGTTGAGGAATATTATAAATGATAAAAGGTAAAGAAGTTGAATCGATAATAGAGTTCCAATGAAGCTTTACACTTTCCTCACCCAAATGATAATAAACGCAAGGAACGGCAGAAACGGCGTCAACACCGACCTTTTCGCAATCCTTTGCAAGTTCTATACTTTCTTTAGTTGAGGCACAGCCAATATGAACAATAACGGTAAAATCATCGCCGGCAGCTTCTTTAACCGCTCTTGCAACCTGCTTTCTTTCCTCAGTTGAAAGTAAAAAACCTTCGCCTGTTGAGCCGCACGCATAAACACCCTTAACGCCAAGGGATTTATACACCCTTACAAGTGCTTTCATTTTTTCCAAATCCACATTATCATTTTCATCGTAAATTGCATTAAGCGCACAAAATACGCCCTTAAATTTATCTAAATTCATATTTTTCTCCTATTTAATCGCATCAACAAAATGCCTTGTTATATCTCTCGGTCTTGTAATTGCAGTGCCGACAACTGCGGCGTGAACACCGATATCAAGCGCCTTTTTAAGCTGTTCGGGTACCCAAATGCCACCCTCGGCAATAACAGGGGTGTGAAGCTCGTTTACATATCTTTCCATCAAAGTAAAATCAGGAAGAGAAGTGCCCTTGGTATACGGAGTGTAGCCTGCCATAGTTGTGCCGATTAAATCAAAGCCAAGTTCCTCTGCCTTTTTGCCCTCATCAAATGCACTTGTATCCGCCATAAAAAGCTGATTTGGATATTTTTTTCTAACTTCTTTAAAAAAGCTTTCAAGCGTTATGCCGTTTGGCCTTAATCTGTTTGTAGCATCAATTGCAATAATTTCACAGCCGACTTCAACAAGAGCGTCAACCTCCGCCATAGTTGGGGTAATATAAACATCGCTGTCATCATACTCCTGCTTGATAATACCGATAATCGGCAAATCGACCTTTTCCTTAATTGCCTTGATATCAACAACGGTATTTGCCCTAATACCTACAGCTCCGCCAAGTTTAGCCGCCCAAGCCATTTTAGACATAATATAGCTGTCATAAAGCGGCTCACTTTCAAGCGCCTGGCAGGAAACGATAAGCCCGCCGTTTATTTTATTCAAAATTTCTTCGTTAGTCATATTTCCTCTCTTTTCTTTTTTATTAGTTAAATTATATCACTATCAAACGGTATAATCAATAAAAAATGAGGCGACCAATGGTCGCCCCTACGGTATTTTTTATTTTAGACAGTCAAAAATTGAAATTATTAACTCCATTTTAACGCTTTAATTGAAAATCCAAGCGTTGAATCGAGTTTGTTCTTTTGAACTACAGCCTGAACCTCTTTTACACCGTCAGCTTTAGAAACCTTACCTGTTACCTTATAAAAATTATTATCGCCAAGATCCTCTATCTTAGTAATCTTAACAGTTTGCTTCTTTTTTGGATATTTGCTGACAGAGAAAGTATCGTTTTTGCTATTGTATTTAATCGGTGTGGAATCGACCTTATTAACCTGAGTTTTGAAATTAACAACTGTTTGACCGTAGAATTTAAAAAGATTTAAAACAACGGGACTTGACGGATATGTGCTTGCTGTTCCGCCGTCGTGTTGAGCCATCCAAACAGCAGTATATGCCGCAATATTAATTGGAACACCTTTTGAATTTTCATAGCTTTCAAGATAAAGATACGGCACTTCAAGCATATTTGCGATAATTTGCTGATCCTCTTTTGAGAAATTAACTTCTTTGCCCGTTGCCGAGGTCTTAGGCACTGTTTCCATTCCGTCAAAAGCGGTTGTATCGTCCGACTTGGTAGCGGGTACGTTCTTCTTTGTAGTACCTGTAACCTTAACGGGTTTGGTTTCCTTTGCAGTAGTTTTTGCACTGCCGGTTGTATCTGCATTTACTCTTGAAGTTTTCTTTTTCTTAGTTGTTTCAGCCTTAACAGTTACAGGTTTACCTTTTTTGTTTGTAACCGCCTTGCCGTCCTTATCAAGCTTTTGTGCATATGTATTTCCTTTTTTATCTTTTTTATAAACTACCGCTACGTCAGTTGTTACAGCCTTGCCTTTAGCGTCTGTTACAGTCTTTCCGTCTTTATCCGTAACATCCTCGGTTTCAAGACCGTATTCGTTATTGTTATTTTCAAGGTCGCCGGCTTGAACGGTAGTATCTTTGCTATTCGTTGTGGTTTTATCGTCGCTCTTTTTAGAACAGGCGGCAAAGGTAAACGCCGCAATTAAAATCACACAAAGTGACAACACAAGTATTTTTTTCAAAATATAACATCCCCCTGAAGCCATTGCTTATTTATGTTTATTATATATTTACATATTATATTTGTAAATAGCAATTTAAAAAAATGAACAGATTTTTAACTCATTATTCATACTATTTACATAAATTTAATTTAGTGATATTATGTTTAATATTGAATAATACAATAGATTTGTGGTGCTTAATTTGAAAAATTCAACAAGGCTTGCCGTTTGCTCACTTTCTGCCGCATTGGGAGTGTTAATGCTGTTTTTAGGCGGGATAACAATGGTTTTGGCTTATGCGGCGCCTATGTTTTTAGGGCTTTTGGCGATTATGCTTAAAAGAACATTCGATACAAAAAGTGCATGGATAACATATATTGCAACAAGCATCTTATCGTTTATCCTTGTGACGGACAAAGAATGTATGATGATGTATATAATATTCTTCGGCTACTACCCTATCGTGCGTGATTATTTTGAAAAAATAAAGGTAAAAGGACTTAGAATTTTTACAAAGTTAATTTTCTTTAACCTTATGATGATTTTATGCCAAATAATTCTTATCAAAGTGTTTGGTATTCCGTTTTTGGAGGATGGGCAAGGCAAATGGTTTATCGCTGTTTTTGCGCTTTTAATGAATATATTGTTTCTTGTCTACGAGGTGCTGATTAATAAGGTAACACTTCTTTATGTTTATAAACTTGAAAAAAGAATAAAAAAATTGTTTAAATAAATGCAAAATAAAAATCCTGTTAATACCTTCGTATTAGCAGGATTTTTGTAATATTTGCCATAAAAATGAGATTGGATAGCTACCTTCTTTTAGGCGGCTCTAAATCATCAGGTCCCAAACGAGAATCACGCCTTGATTGGCGTCTTTTTTCAACCTTTTTCTTTTTATTAAGGCTCTTGAAGAAAATGTAAACATATAAAGCAATTGCCAGAAAAGCAATTACAAGAATAACTTTAACAACAGTAAGACCAAAAAACGCCTTGATTGCGTTAATCACCTTTAAAAATGTTGAAAGTTCAACGTTTTTTGCGGCAACGAGGGGAACGCTTGCGATAACCTCATCACCATAAATAATATTGGCACTGCAAACCTTTTGACCTTTTGTTACAGGAGCTTGAAGTGATGACGGCTTTTCTTGAATTTCAATGATTACAGCCGACTTATCAAGCCCAACAGGGACTATAACATTAGTGTCATTTGCCGCAACAAGAGCAACTGTATCGGCGTCCTTTCCGTTTTCAACGCTTACTTCACCTATTACCTCATCCTTAGCAACAATGGTTGTATACTTCAAGCTGTCAAACGCCCACTCAAAAAGCGATTTTGCATCAACAAAGGAGCATTTAGTTAAATAACTTTGATTTTTAATTTTCTGCTGCGGCGACTTCATAACAATTGCAAGATAATTGTATCCGTCCTTAGAAGCCTTAACAATAACGTTATATTCAGCCTGCTCGGTTGAACCTGTTTTGATACCCTGAGCGTACTCATAATAATAAGTAACATATCCCGGATGAAGCATCAAATTGGTATGCGGCAAGGTATAACCCTTATATTCATACTCGGTAGTTGTTGAATACTTCACAAAATTAGCATTTTTAAGTGCCGCAAGCGTAATTTTCGACATATCACGGGCGGTGGTATAGTGGTTATCGTCGTGAAGTCCGGAAGGGTTAGTGAAATTAGTATCGTTACAGCCGACCTTTTTAACCCAATCGTTCATCATTTTAACGAAATTTTCTTTAGTTCCGCCAACAAATTCAGCCAAAACTTCGCACGCATCGCAAGCTGAATGAACCATAGTAAGATACAAAAGAGTATCAACGCTCAATTCTTCGCCGACAGTTATTCCTGCCACCTGAGCGCCCGTACCTACAGAAGCGTCGTAAGCCGCTTGGCTCATTTTAGTTTTAACGCTGACGTCCTTAACATTTTCAAGAGTAACCATAGCCGTTACAATCTTTGTAAGTGAAGCAGGATAAAGACGTTCATCAATATTTTTTTGAGCCACAACAGGATACGAGTCATCATCAAGATTGATTAGCATATAAGCCTCGGCATATATTTTTCTGTCAGGCTTATAGGTTGCCGCCTGACTTGACACGGGAAGCACCAAAAATGAGGTAATTAATATGATAAATGATAAAAATATACAAAGTGTTTTTTTCATAGACTTGACACCTTTTAAAATTAATTATATTATATTACATAGTTTAACATTTTTTTGACTGATTTTAAAGTCTATTTTTCATTTTTTTGGAGAAAGTTATGATATACATTACAGGTGACACGCACGGTGACATTTCGTGCTTCAAAAATCCTAAGCTTAACAAGCTTGGAGAAAAAGATATTCTTATTGTTTGCGGCGATTTCGGCTTTATTTGGAATCCGCACGACAAAAACGAGAAAAAAAATCTTGAGTTTTTGAAAAAAAGAAAATACACCATCTGCTTTGTAGACGGTGCACATGAAAACTTTGACATATTAAATTCATACAAGCCATACAGGTGGAAGGGCGGCAATACTCACAAAATTGCCGACAATATTTATCATCTTATGCGTGGGGAAATTTTCACCTTTGAAGGCAAGAGCTTTTTTGTTATGGGCGGCGGTGAAAGCGACGACGCTTATATGAGGGAAGAAAGTGTAAGCTGGTGGGAAGATGAACTTCCGAGTGCTGAGGATATGAGAAACGGAGTAAACAATATTCGTGATACTGATAAAAATATCAACTATGTTATCACATACGAACCTCCGACAGTTGCAAAGGATATTTTAAAGCAAAGGTCTAATCAAAATATTATCATTTCTCCGCTTAATACATATCTTCAACAGCTTATGGAGAATGTTCAATATATGCATTGGTATTTTGGTTCACTTCATCTTGATTTAAACATCAGTAAAAAAATGACTGCTGTATTTAACGAAATAATACAAGTAGGCTAATATATTAATATAGATAAAACACGGAGCAAGTACAAAAGAGTACCTGCTCCGTGTTTTTAGTAAAAAATGAAAGAAGAAAAAAGTTATCATTCGTCTTTCGACTCGTTAATTACCTTTTGAGCAATATGCTCCGGTACACGCTCGTACCTTGCAAATTCGGTGGTAAATGAGCCTCTGCCTTGCGTAATTTGGCGCATTGAGGTCGAGAAAGTGCTCATTTCAGCCTCAGGAACCTCAGCAATAATTTCCTGAATACCGTCACCTGTCGGGTTCATACCCAAAACTCTGCCTCGCCTGCGGTTGATATCGCCTATGATATCGCCCATAGCATCATCATTTACCGTTGCACGCAAAGTTACAATCGGCTCAAGAAGAACAGGAGCAGCGTTTGCAACACCCTCTTTAAATGCAATGGAAGCAGCCATTTTAAAGCTCATTTCACTTGAATCTACAGGGTGATACGAGCCGTCATAAAGGGTTGCCTTAACTCCAACCATAGGATATCCGGCAAGAATACCCTTTTCCATACATTCGTTAAGTCCTTTTTCAACTGCCGGGAAGAAATTTTTAGGAACAGCGCCGCCTACAATACGTTCAGCGAATAAAAGTTTTTCTGTATCGTATGGCTCAAACTCGATAAAAACGTCACCGAATTGACCGTGGCCGCCGCTTTGCTTTTTATGCCTGCCTTGGGCAGAAACCTTTTTAGTAATTGTTTCTCTGTAAGCTACTTTTGGTGTTTCAAGCTTAGCCTCTACGCCGAATTTATCCTTAAGCCTTGAAACAGCAACATCAATCTGCTGTTCACCAAGACCCGCTAAAATCTGCTGATGCGTTTCTATATTATTAGTATATTTAAGCGATGGATCTTCCTCGCATAGCCTTGCAATACCTGAGGCAATTTTCTCTTCGTCGCCCTTCTTAATTGCCGATACGGCAACCTTGTAAGAAGCAATAGGAACGCTCACTCCGTCAAGCTTAACTACATTTGAAGCTGAGCAAAGAGTATCGCCGGTTGAAAATCCTGAAAGCTTAGTTACGGCTCCGATATCACCAGCCGTAAGTTCGCCTGCGTCAATCTGCTTAGCGCCAAAAAGTTTAACAATCTTGCCCATTCTTTCTTCCTTGCCTGTATTTGCATTAAATGCAGGAGTAGAAGAATTGAATTTGCCGCTGATAACCTTAAAGTAGGAAAGTTTACCGATAAACGGGTCAGCAACTGTTTTAAAGCAGATTGCGGCAAGAGGTCCGTTCTCGTCAGCGGTAAGTTCGACCGGCTCACCGTTTGAATCAATAGCATATTCGCTCTTAGGACTTGGGCAAACGTCTGCAATAAAATCAAGAAGCATATCACACGCAATGCCTGTGATACCCGAAAGGGCAAAAACAGGAATGATAGAGCCGTCGGCAACACCGAGCCTTAAGCCTTTGATTTTTTCCTCTGACGTAAGTTCTTCACCCTCAAAGTATTTTTCCATAAGTTCTTCGTCAGTTGACGCTACCGCCTCGGCAAATACTGCTTTAATAGCCTCAAAACGAGCCTCATCATCGTGGGTAAGAGCAGACTCCTTACGCTTAGTGCCGTCATACTCATAAGTCTTTGAGTCAATCATATTATAATAAGCGACAACCTTGCCGTCGGAAATAACGGGAACAACAACAGGGCAAACCTGAGTGCCGAACTTAGCAACAATACCGTTAAAGCTTTTATAAAAGTCAGCTCTTTCATCTTCCATTTTCGTTGTCACAAAAATGCGTGACAGACCGTGAGAACCTGCACTCTTAAATGCCTTTTCAGCACCGACCGCAAGACCTGAACGAGCAGAAACAACAATGACCGCCGTGTCAGCCGCTCTCATACCCTCGCTCATTCCCATAGCAAAATCGAAAAGACCGGGAGTATCAATCAAGTTAATATTTTTACCTTTATACTCAAAAGAAGCAACGGCACTGTTTACGCTGATTTTTCTTTTTTTCTCTTCACTGTCAAAATCAAGAACAGTATTAGAGTCTGCGGTTTTACCCATTCTTTCCGTAGTGCCTGCAACATTAAGCAAAGCCTCGCAAAGAGTTGTTTTACCCTTAGATGCGTGACCTGCAAAAACAACATTTCTTATATTTTTTGCCTGAATACTCATAAAAATTACCTCTGATTTTTATTCTTGTGCATATTGTATAATAATTTTCAACATTAGTCAACACTTTACAGATATTTTTAACAATTTTCATATAAAAGCACTGTAATATTTATGCATAATGACAAAATATATATATGATTTTAAATTTTGCATTATTCTTTAATTCAAAAAAAATATCGACATAAATTCAGTAAAATTCAAAATTCATCAAACGAACCAAACTGCACGACTTTAACAATTTATAAGCAAAAGAAAAAAGCACTCCATAGCGGAGTGCCTTTCTCTTTTTAAGGGGTAAAATTTATGTGAAAACGTAATTGGTATATATAAAAAGGTTGAGAAAAATTAATTCCTACAACCTTGTTGACTCGGATAACACTTCAGCAGTAGTTGAATCGTTGTTAAACCTTGTCCTTTTAGTATGATTCGGAACTGAATTTTTAACCATTGCACCTTTAAGCATAAAGAATGCAACGTCCTTGCTGATTTTTTCATAATCAACATTAAAGATTTTAGCCGATACATACTTGTTGAAGAAATTGATGAGCGGTCCCATACAAAAGGCTGTTATTATCGTGCCTATTCCGATATTTTTAATCTTCGAAATATCGCCTGAAAGAAGCGCCTTAGCGCCGCCGCTTACTATCAAGCCGATAAGCACAACAGTCACATCGGTTGCAACTCTCATCCATTTATATTCAAACTTCGTCGATCTTGCAAGCATAAAGCTTAATGCATCATAAGGGCCGACTCCGACATTTGCCGTGAAGAATAATGAACAAGCAAAGCAAAGAGTAATTATACCTACAATGAGAAGGGGTACTCTTAAAGCGTAAGTGTAATGCTCATTGACTGCCGGAGCAAACAGACTTTGGAAAAACTCACACGTATAACCGCAGCCTACCATATTAAACACCGTTCCGACGCCAACCAATCCCCGATGTGCCACAATAATGACAAACGTCAAAATCGCAAGATTGATTATCAATTGATATGTTCCGAAGCCCATACCGATTGTGCTCGCTATATTCATATTCATAGACGTGAAAGGGTCAACACCGAAACCCGATAGGGAGAACATTGAAATTCCGAAACCCATAACAATGATACTGATAAGGGAGAGAACCACTCGCTTGACCATATGGTGCTGAGCGAACATATCTTTTATGTATCCGTATGCTTCGTCTTGAAATTTCTTCATCTGCCTATCTGCACCTCGTGCGTTCCTTTGTTTTCCTCTCATTGCCTACATTATAGCCCGATAAAATCAAAAATCAAGACCTTTTTTATACTTTCTACCTATGTAACACATTGTACAAAAGTGAGCATTGTTTTTTGTACAATGTGCACAAATGATTATTCCATCTGTTTGCCCAAAAAAGCTGCCGCCACCTGAACAAGTTTTATGTCTGATTCGCTTGGAAGCGTGTGGTTTTCGTCCTCCATCATACAAACAGCACCCGAAACATCTCCGCCGTAAATAATAGGATAAACAATATTTGCTTTTCTGTCATATCCCTCTATCGCATTTACAGACGGAATTTTATCATTAGTAATATGAATTGCTCTGTTTTCCATAAGTTCCTCAAGATTTTTAGTCACCCTGCGTTCAAGGATTTCTCTTTTGCTGATACCCGAAGCGGCAACAACGTGGTCATTATCCATAATAGCAATAGGAAGTCCTCCGCTTTTGTGAAGTACCTCGGCATATTGACTTGCAAAATTAGATAATTCCCCTATCGGCGAATATTTTTTAAAAATAACCTCACCCTCCGCATCGGTGAAAATTTCTAACGGGTCACCTTCTTTAATTCTGAATGAACGGCGGATTTCCTTTGGGATGACAATTCTGCCCAAATCGTCAATTCTTCTTACAATGCCTGTTGCTTTCATATCCATTCTCCTAATAAATAATGTAATTATTTCTGTAATATTTTGCACATTTTTAAAAAGTATATTCAATTAGTAAAATGGAATTTATTAACAAACAGTTTGATTAATTTTGTGCATAACACAAAAAAACAGGGCAGCCGTTGGGGCGCACTGCATAAAGAAGAATGTGGTTTAAACTTTCTGAGTTTTGCCTATAGCACTATTAAAAAATCCTGCTAATACGCAAGTATTAACAGGATTTTATAAATGCACACTGAACAAAATCAGTTTGTTTAATTATTCATATTTTTCATTTTCTTTAGATGAACGCAATGAAATCTTTTCGCCGTTAGGACTTAAAATTTTGTCATTAAAAAACGTACTCTTTTTTGCAAGTTCTTTGTTCACATAATCATACCCGTATTGTTCAAAAACAGTCGACTCATTTGAAAATAAATTTGTTCCTAACGCAAGACGGTTGCCATCTATTTTAACGCCCATTGCTGCCAAAACGGTAGGATACATATCATAATTTGACCATATTCTGTTATTAAAACAAGTTTTTGAAATTTCAAGTTCCGGCGATGGGTTTATTATTAAATTATACTGAGTGCGATTATAGTTTTTATTTACATTTTTAAAAAAATCAGAGCACATCGACAAATGATCGCCTATCAATATAATTGTTGTATTATCATAAAACGGTTGTTGCTTTATCCATTGAACAAATTTGTAAACCTCGTTTTGACTGTAGTAAATAGCGTTTGCATATTGATTATTAAACACATTTTCTATTTGAGGACTTACATAACCCGGCGTATGCGTATCAGCAGTTTCAAGTGTCATGTTAAACGGTTTGCCTGTATTATATAGCCTTGTTATTTCGTCCTTTGCAAATTTGTATAATTTGTCATCCTCAAATCCCCAAAATTGCTTATAATTATTTGGCAGAAGTCCGTTTTCAATAGCATAATTATAATCCATTACCTTGTAATTCCCATGACTGGAAAAAAGATATTCCAATCCGCCGAACTTAGCGTTTGCACCGACCATTACAGTTTGCTCATATCCCTCATTGTTCAATACATCTCCAAATGTCCAAGCGCCCGGCAAGAAATTGCCTGACGAACCATAAGAATTATAATCTCCCGGAACTTTCATAGGCAAGCCCGTCATTTGATTTGTCATTGAAGCAAGCGACCATTGCGAGCCAACCGGTGTTTTAGGGCCGCCGAATTTATTATCGGTATCGGAAAAAGAATATCCCTCATTTGCCAATTGAGTAAGCTTTGGAATAAGATTGATTTCTTCCATTCCGCCCAAATCCTTAGACATATACGAATTTTCCATTGATTCCAAGTAAATATAGATAACATTTCTCTTCTTTTCAGGAAAAATCAATTTTGTTTCTTTAGGCTCAACATAATTTTCTTCAATAAAACTTGATTTAACAAAATATGCTTTATATAAATCATACAGTTTAAAATCATTAATGCCATAAGCTAAGCCGCCAAAGAATACAGCCAAACTTAAAATTACAGAAAACGTCTTTCTCATATTCTCATTATAGACAATCGCACTATAATTTTTGAAATTAAGAACAATTTTAAATCTAAGAAAAACAAACAAAACAAATAATATTGTTATTATTACTGAAGGCAAAAGCGCTTTTGTCAATGCACTTACATAAATCCCGCTGTCTGTACCGTCAGTTGGAGAAGTCAAATTAATCAACATTTGGTCGCCGGAAACCGGACCGTACGTAAAATTACTCCATTGAGTAAAAACAGTAAACATAACTCCCAGCATAAACAAAATACATAAAATAATTTTTACTACTTTTGTACCTTTTTTATTCTCTTTGTTTTCCTTTGTTATTGATATTTTCATTATATTCTCCTCAAAATATTCTCCTCAAAAAAGATAAAACTTTACCGTTACTTTATTATATCATTAAGTAAATAATAATTCAAGATAACGAAACAGAGCCGTCGAAAATTGGGACGGCTCTGTTTTATTCTATATCAATTTTTCTGTTTTTACCGGTTCTTATAACTATTGTATTCTTTTTTTATCCAAGCCATTAAAAGATTGACTATTTTTTCCTGCTGCGCTTTTGTAAGTTCTCTCCCCTTTGGCACTTTATACCATTTTTCAAGGCAACCCCTGCAACAGCAGGCGCAAGCGTGCTGAGCAATAAAGACGGGATGATTTTTCATCGGGGTTTGCTTACCGTCGTTTTCAGGATATGCCGGTGCAAGCTTTTTTTCAATAAAATCTTCTGCGTGACGGCGCACGGTATCCATTCCCTTTTCGTCTATATAAGCAATATCCTTTGCTTTTAGATGAAAAGAAGAACGAAATTTGGATTTAGACAATTTTTCAAGTGCGTTATCAATACTTTGCATAGTGCCACTTCCCAAAATAATAAGAGGCGAACGATGTTCGCCTCTGTTTTTTTACATTGTTAATTCAAGTGATTTATCGTCAACTTCTTTAAGAAGCTTGTCAACAAATTCATCAAGTGACATTGCGCCCTTATCTCCGCCTGAACGTGTACGAAGCGATACAGTATTATTTTCAATATCCTTATCGCCTGCAAGGAGCATATAAGGTACCTTTTCAAGCTGAGCCTGACGAATCTTGAAGCCGATTTTCTCGCTTCTGTCATCAATTTCACAGCGAATTCCCTTAGCCTCAAGAGCCTTTTTAACATCATAAAGATAATCAAGGTGACGGTCTGCAATAGGAAGAAGCTTAACTTGAACAGGAGCAAGCCAAGTCGGGAATGCGCCTGCATACTTTTCAATAAGATAGGCAAGAGTACGCTCGTAACAACCGATTGATGTTCTGTGGATAATATAAGGATTTTTCTTTGTGCCGTCCTTATCAACATATTCCATACCGAACTTCTCGGCAAGCATCTGGTCAATTTGAATAGTAATAAGAGTATCTTCCTTGCCGTAAACATTTCTGATTTGAATATCAAGCTTAGGACCATAGAAAGCGGCTTCACCTATACCGACTTTATAATCAATACCAAGGTCATCAAGAATATTTTTCATCTTAGACTGAGCCTCGTCCCACTGCTCCTCAGTGCCAATATACTTTTCACGGTCGTTAGGGTCCCATTTTGAGAAACGGAATGAAGCATCTTCATAAAGACCAAGAGTTTTAAGCATAAACGTTGCAAGTTCAAGGCAACTTCTGAATTCGTCCTCAAGCTGATCAGGAGTACACATTAAATGTCCCTCTGAAATAGTAAACTGACGAACACGGATAAGACCGTGCATTTCACCTGAAGCCTCATTACGGAAAAGAGTCGAGGTTTCGTCATATCTAAGCGGCAAATCACGATAAGAACGAGCTTTATTAAGATAAGCCTGATATTGGAACGGACAAGTCATAGGGCGAAGTGCAAATACTTCCTTATCCTTTTCCTCGTCGCCTAAAACGAACATGCCCTCTTTATAATGGTCCCAGTGACCTGAAATTTTATATAAATCGCTTTTTGCCATAAGAGGAGTTTTTGTAAGCTGCCAGCCACGTCTTGCCTCCTCATCCTCAACAAATCTTTGAAGGATTTGGATAATCTTAGTACCCTTTGGCAAAAGGATAGGCAAGCCCTGACCGATATAATCAACAGTTGTGAAAAGTTCAAGCTCTCTGCCGAGTTTGTTATGGTCACGCTTTTTAGCCTCTTCAAGCATATTAAGATAATCTTCAAGCATTGAAGCCTTAGGAAATGCGATACCGTAAACACGGCAAAGCATCTTATTATCAGCATCGCCTCTCCAATAAGCACCTGTGCAGTTAGTAAGCTTAAATGCCTTAATAACCTTCATTTCCATAAGATGAGGACCTGCGCAAAGCTCCGTAAACTCGCCTTGCTTATAAAAACTGATATGCTCGCCTTTAGCAGCGTGTTCCTTAATAAGTTCAATCTTGTAAGGCTCATTCTTTTCTTCCATAAGTTTAACAGCTTCGTCAGCAGGAAGTTCAAATCTTTCAATAGGATAATTTTCCTTAATAATAGCCTTCATTTCTTTTTCTATTTTATCAAGGTCATCCTGAGTGAAATGAGTATCTATGTCAAAATCGTAATAAAATCCGTTTTCAATAGAAGGACCGATAGTAAGCTTGGCATTTGGATAAAGCCTTTTAACTGCCTGAGCCATAACGTGAGATGCGGTGTGGTTAAATGCCTTTTTTCCGTCTTCATCATCAAATGTAAGAACTTCAAAAGAGCAGTCGCTGTCAATAACAGTTCTTAAATCCTTAACCTTACCGTCAACAAGAACGCAACAAGCGTTTCTGTAAAGTCCCATTGAAATATCTTTGGTTATTTCAGCTGCTGTAGTAGGTGAATCATATTCCTTAATTGAACCGTCTTTTAATTTAATAATCATTGTTATTCCCTCCATAAATAAAAAAATCACCCTGAAATTAATCAGGGTGAATTAATAATCCACTGTTCCACCTGAATTGCGCAATAACATTAAAACAAACAAAACTGCGCCGCTCATCTACTCTGTAACGGGAGCGCCCGACCTGTATTAAAGGTACTCAAAGGTGGTAATTCACTTTGCCTTTTGCACACTTCCACCCAACGCGCGCTCTCTGAGAAAAGGTTAAAAGCAAATCGTGTCCTTCTCATCGATTTGACCTCATTTTAACACCAAAAAAAAATATTGTCAACAGATATTTTTACATTATTTCGCTTAAATAAACACTTTTGATGATTTTTATTGATGAATTTGCAAAGCTACATATATTTTTGCGCATTTAAAAACACTTGACATATACAAGATATAGGTGTATATTATTAGATAAGTTTTACATATTGTTATTGAATTTTGTATGACTTTTAGTAAAATTTGCATTATAAACTGTACCTTTTCTGATGGTAAAATTTCGAGATTAAAAAAATTTAAGAAATTAAAAATTAATGAAGAAGGAGGTGCTGTTTGATAATGAGTAGTGTAATTGTGCCGATTATTGTCGGCGTTTTATGTGCATTGATTTTTGGTGTTATCGGTTTCGTGTTTGGCGGTGAGCATCGCAGAAAAACAAGTGAAAAAGAAATCGGTTCTGCAACTCAGCAGGCAACCAAAATTATAAATAATGCTTTAAATGAGGCAGAGGCTACTAAAAAAGCCAGACTTGTTGAAGCAAAGGATGAAATACACAAGCTTCGTCACGATGCCGATAAGGAAATTCGTGAAAGAAGAACAGAGGTTCAAAAGCAAGAGAACCGCTTAAATCAAAGAGAAGAATATCTTGATAAAAGAGCAGATTCCCTTGAAAAGAAAAATGAAAATATCAGCGTTAAGCAAAAGCAGCTTGACGACAAGCTACTCGAAATCGACGGCATCAAGAAAAGCCAGTTTGATATGCTCGAGCGCATTTCAGGTCTTACTCAAGAGCAGGCGAAGGACCAGCTCCTTGCCAACCTTAATGAGGAACTTGACACTGAAAAAAGCAAGCGTATTCTTGAAAACGAGCAGATGATTAAGGACCAAAGTGATGTTTTGGCTAAAGAAATCATCTCAACTGCAATTCAACGTTGTGCGGCTGACCACACAGCTGAAACAACTGTTTCGGTTGTTGCTCTTCCAAATGACGAAATGAAAGGCAGAATTATCGGAAGAGAGGGTAGAAATATCCGTTCTATCGAAACAATTACAGGTGTTGAATTAATCATTGACGACACGCCTGAGGCTATTACAATCAGTTCGTTTGACCCTGTCAGACGTGAGATTGCAAGGCTCACACTTGAGCATCTTATTCAAGACGGAAGAATCCATCCGACAAAGATTGAAGAATGCTTTGATAAAGCTACTCGTGAAGTTAATCAAACAATTAAAACAGAGGGCGAAAAAGCAGTTCTTTCAGCTAATTGCGGTCAAATTCACCCTGAGCTTGTAAAGCTTTTGGGCAAGCTTAAATATCGTACATCATACGGTCAAAGTGTATTAAAGCATTCGCTTGAGGTTTCATATATCGCAGGTCTTATGGCTGCCGAATTAGGTGCAGATGAAAAGCAGGCAAGAAGAGCAGGTCTTTTGCACGATATCGGTAAAGCGCTTGACCACGAAATGGAAGGATCTCACATCGCATTAGGTGTTGAATGGGCTAAGAAATACAAGGAAAGCGACGCTATCGTTCACGCAATCGCAGCCCACCACGGTGAGATTGAATGTAAAACTATTGTTGCGTGTCTTGTTCAGGCAGCAGATGCAGTAAGTGCGGCAAGGCCGGGTGCAAGAAGAGAAAATATTGAAAATTACATCAAGCGCTTAGAGCAGCTTGAAGAGATTTCCACAAGCTTCGACGGTGTTGAAAGAGCATATGCAATTCAGGCAGGTCGTGAAGTAAGAGTTATGGTTAAGCCTGACGTTATCAATGACGAAAAAATGCCATATATTGCTCATGAAATCGCTAAAAAAATCGAAAGCGAAATGGAATATCCGGGACAGATTAAGGTTAATATTATCAGAGAATCACGTGCTTCGGATATCGCTAAATAAGTTTATTTTGAAGCCGACTCGTACGTCGGCTTCATTTTTTATTTGTCTTTCGACAAAAAGAACTATTTTATTTAAAGGAGAACGACTATGATTAAGCATATTGTATGCTTCAAGCTTAAGGACAACAGCTTGGAAGAATGTGAAAAGGCGGCAAATATTTTGAAATCAATGGAGGGTAATGTCCCCCTTCTTCGTGGGATTGAGGTCGGCGTTGATTTTCTTCACTCTCAAAGGTCATACGACATCATTTTGCAGGTTAAGCTTGATGACAAAAATGCACTTGAGGAATATCAAAATGACGAATATCATTGCTCCGTGGTAAAAAAGCATATGCATTCGGTTGCCGAAACAAGCGTTGCTATTGACTACGAGTTATAACTAATTTCAATAAGGGCGGCCTTGAAAAAAGGTCGCCTTTTTATTGTGATTATATATAAAAAAACGTTCTGTTTTTTGGTTAGTATTTAGTTTGACATATATGCTATATACTGTTATAATATATTTATATATTTAATTATAATTATAGGACTAATTAATCGGAGGTACCTATGGAAGAAAACAGAGAAATTGAAATTGATTTAAGAAAAGTATTTATGATGCTCAGAAAAAAAGCAGCAATAATACTTATTATTTCATTTATCGGAGCAGCACTTTCAGGCTGCGTTACAAATTTGCTTATCAAGCCGAAATACACGGCAGGTGTAAGTTTTTATGTAAACAACAATAACGACAACCTTATCGGCTCAACAGGAACAATAACGTCAAGTGACCTTGATGCTTCAGAACGACTTGTTAATACATATATGTTCGTTGTAAACAGCCGCACGTTTTTAAACAAGGTTGCAGACAAGCTTGCAGACGGCACAACGGCAACTCAGCTTTCAAAAATGATTTCCACTTCTCAGGTTGAGTCTACTCTTGCTTTTCAGGTAAATGTAACTACCGAAAACAATCAGTTCTCGGCTGATGTTGCAAACATTATTGCCGAGCTTGCACCTGATGAAATTGTAAGAGTTCTTAAAGTCGGCGGAGTTGAGGTTATCGACTATGCTTCTGCGCCGAGCAAGCCATCATCGCCAAATCTTAAAAAGAATGTGCTTATCGGCTTTGCTGTTGCATTTGTTGCGGCATTCGCAGTATTCTTTATCAAAGAATTATTTGATACAAGAATTATAACCGAAAGCGATTTGACAAGAGATTTTGATATTCCCGTTCTCGGCACCGTTCCTCGCCTTTTACCTGTTGACGAAAAGAAGTCGTTGCACAACGGCGCCACTATGGAGGACGTTGCAAATCAAATTTCAGGAAAGAAGGGAGAATAAAAAATGGCACTTTCAAAAAAGAAAAACAACGAAAGCAAGAATATGCACTTTTCAAGAGAGGACCAGAAAAAAATTCTTTCCTCCTCTTCCCCGTTTATTGTTAAAGAGGCTTACAGTTCAATTCGTACAAACCTCCTTTTCTCGCAAAAGGGCGATGAATGTCCTGTATTCATCGTAACAAGTCCTACTGCCAACAACGGTAAATCAATTAACAGTGTTAATATGGCAGTATCTTTTGCTCAAATGGGAAAGAAAACACTTCTTATTGACGCAGATATGAGAAACCCGACCGTTCACAGATTGTTTTCCATTCCTGTAAAAAACGGACTTTCGGAGATTTTGGCAGGCCTTACCGACAACATCACCGTATCGAAAACAGATATTGAAAATCTTTCTGTTCTCACGGCAGGCAAAATTCCGCCAAACCCGTCAGAGCTTTTATCAAGTGAAAGAACGGATAAGCTTTTGGCGTTTGTTAAGCAACATTACGATTGCGTATTTATTGACACACCGCCTGTCAATCTTGTAACGGACCCGACCGCTTTTGCGACAAAGAGTACCGGCTACATAATGATTGTCAAAGCAGGCATTTCCGATACACAAAGCACGAAAAAAGCAGTTGACTCTCTCACCTCTCTCGGTGCAAACTTAGTCGGCTTCGTATTAAACGATGCTACAGAGTCAAACGGAATGAAATATTACAGCTACGGCAAGTATCGTGGCTACAGATACAAATCAAAATACGGCTACAACTACAATTATCATTACAACTACCGTTAAAAATCAAACAAGACAGGGTGTATTTTTGTGAATCAGCAAAAGCGCTTTCAAAGCGGAATAGAATTTATTATAAATTTAATATCTCTTTTTGCGTCACACGCTGTCGCTTACTTGATTTTCGGCTTAATTATTCCGAAAATTCAAAACTATGAGCGAAACGACAGGGTTGAATATACTATTGTTTTGCTTCTTTCGGCAATCATAGTATCTCTATACTTCTCGGTTGAGATTAATTTCTCCGTCAGAAACAGAGAATTTGAGCTTACTTCAACGCTGAAAAACTGTTTTCTTACATACGCCTTATTCGGCGTGATGTTGATTTTAACTAAAAATCCAATTATTGACTCACGTTATCTGTTTTTATCATCATTTGCTTTTTACATTGCGTTTTCTCTTTTGGGAAGATATGTTTTTAAGCATTATATGATAAAAAAATTTTCAAAAAGTAAATTTGCAACAAGAGTAGGTGTAATTTCCAACTATGGAAGAGCATGTGAATTTATACCTAAGCTTAAAGAAAATTGGACAAACAATGTTATCGCAGTTGCACTGATAGACACCGATTTTAACGAAAACGGTTTTGTTCTTAAAAACGGTAAGAGCATTTTTGATATCGACGGTGTTCCCGTTGTTGCCAATGCTGACAGCATTATCGGCTGGATAAGGACGGCTTCCCTTGATGAGGCTTATATCAATGTTGAGTCAATGGATATGCTGCCCGAATATAACGAAATTATTGAAGAACTTGAGGATATGGGAATTACGGTTAATGTGAATATCCCATCGCTTGAAAAAATTGTTACCGAAAGTAAATATAATAATTTAAACTGTGTAATTGAAAGCGACTATCCTATGGCGCAGTTTGCACCTACGGTTATAAGCCCCGGAAAACTTGCTTTAAAAAGATTTGTTGACATAATCGGCGGAATAGTAGGAACTGTTTTGTCGCTTCCTATTATTTTAATTGTTGCAATTCCGCTTAAAATAGAATCACCGGGTCCGCTGATTTTCAAGCAGCAAAGAGTCGGCAAAAACGGACGTATATTTAATATATATAAGCTTCGTTCAATGTATCAAGACGCAGAAGAACGTAAAAAAGCATTGATGGAGCAAAACAAGATGGACGGTCATATGTTTAAAATGGACAATGACCCGAGAATTACTAAAGTCGGCAAATTCATAAGAAAAACGAGCATTGATGAATTGCCGCAGTTTTGGAACGTTTTAAAGGGCGATATGAGCCTTGTGGGAACAAGACCGCCTACGGTTGACGAGTTTGAAAAATATGAGAGCCACCACAAGCGCAGGCTTTCAATGAAGCCCGGCATTACAGGCAAATGGCAGGTATCAGGCAGAAGCGACATTCAGGATTTTGAAGAGGTTGTTAAACTCGACTGTGAATATATCGACGAGTGGTCGCCGTTTCTTGATATTCAAATTCTGTTTAAAACAGTCGGCGTTGTGCTCACCCACAAGGGCGCAGAATAGATTATAAATTAACAAGAGTAAGGTTTTATTATGAAAATTGCTATGTTCGGTCACAAAAGAATACCGTCAAGAGAGGGCGGTGTTGAAATAGTTGTAGAAGAACTTGCAAAAAGAGAAGCGGCACTCGGCAATGACGTTATTGTTTATAACAGAAAAGGTCACCACGTATCGGGCAGCAAATTTGATGTTGATAACAACAGCAGTCACTTAAAAAATGTCAAGATTAAAACTGTTTTTACCTTTCAAAACGGCAAGCTAAATGCAATAGTTTATAGTTTGCTCTCTGCGATAAGGGTAAGCTTTTCAAGATGTGACGTTGTTCATATCCATGCAGAAGGTCCTGCCTCGATGTCGTTTTTGCCAAAGCTTTTCGGCAAAAGAGTTGTTGTTACAATTCACGGGCTTGATTGGCAAAGAGCTAAATGGGGCGGTTTCGCAACAAGATTTTTAAAATACGGAGAAAGAAACGCCGCAAAATATGCAGATGAAATTATAGTTCTTTCAAAGAATGTTCAAAACTATTTTAAAGAAAAGTACGGCAGAGATACAGTTTTTATTCCAAACGGAGTTGAAAGACCCGTAATCAAAAACGATAACGAAATAAATAAAAAATACGGATTAAAAAAGAACGGCTACATATTATTCCTCGGCAGGATAGTGCCGGAAAAGCAGGTTAAGCTTTTGATTGAAGCATATAAAAATCTTGAAACGGATAAAAAGCTTGTCATAGCAGGCGGTGCCAGCCACACAAGCGATTATTTTAACGAGGTCAAGGAATGTGCAAACGGCAGAGATGATATTATCTTTACCGATTTTGTTCAAGGTGAAGTGCTTGAAGAGCTTTATTCAAATGCTTATATTTACGTTTTGCCGAGCGACCTTGAGGGTATGCCGCTAAGCCTTTTAGAGGCAATGAGCTATTCAAATTGTTGCCTTACTTCCGACATTGCGGAATGTACCGAAGTTTGCGAGGAAAATGCAGTTTATTTCAAAAAAAGCGATAAAGAAGATTTGGAAAATAAATTACGCTTTCTTCTTGAAAATGAAAATATTGTAAAAGAATACAAGGAAAAGGCTCAGGACTATATTTGCAAAAAATATAATTGGGACGATATAACCGAAAAAACATTATCACTATACAAAAAGTAACTCGGAGAGGCAAATATGAAAATTTTGATGGTAAATAAGTTTCTCTACCCTAACGGCGGTTCGGAAACATATATGTTCAAACTCGGCGCTTACCTTAAATCAATAGGCCACGAGGTTGAATATTTCGGTATGGAGCATGAGGGCAGGATTGTTTCAAACAGCCTTGACCTTTATACCGAGGCCATGGATTTTCATAACAGTTCGGCATTAAAGAAACTGAAGCTTTCCCTTAAAACCGTTTATTCAAGGGAAGCAAGGAACAAGATGAAAAAGCTTCTTGACAAATTCGAGCCTGAAGTTGTTCATCTTAACAACTTCAATTTTCAGCTTACTCCGAGCATTATTTATGCAGTTAAGGGAAAAAACATTGCTCTTGTTGAAACTGTACATGACTGCCAAATTGCTTGCCCAAATCACAGAATGTATATTGAACAAAAAAACGAAAATTGCGATGCATGTTTAGGCGGCAATTATTTTAATTGCGTAAAAAATAAATGTATTCATAATTCTGCAATTCAAAGCCTTTTAGCTTCGGCAGAATCTTATATATATCATAAAAAAAACACATATAACTTAGTAGACAAATACATTTGCCCGAGTAATTATATGAAAGAAACAATAAAAAAAGGCGGAATCGAAGAAAGCAAATTAACCGTACTGCATAATTTCCTTGAAAAAGACAATAAAAATTATACAAAAAAAGACAATGAAAAATATGTGCTGTATTTTGGCAGGCTCAGCATTGAAAAAGGAATTAAAACCCTTGTAGATGTTATTAAAGAATTACCACATATCAAATTTATTTTTGTCGGTGACGGTCCGCTTGAAGATTATTGCAAATCAATCGACAATTTGGAACTTGCCGGAAGAAAAAGCGGTGATGAATTGAAAAGATACATTGCAAATGCTTCTTTTTCGATTTGTCCGTCTGAATGGTATGAAAATTGCCCTATGACTATAATTGAGTCACTATCGCTTGCTACTCCGGTAATAGGTTCGAATTTAGGAGGAATACCTGAACTAATTAATGATAATTATACCGGATTAATATTTAAACATGATGATAAAGAAGATTTAAAACAAAAGATTTCTTATCTTTGGAACAATGATGACATTATAAGCAAAATGAGTAAGAATGCAATCAATTCAAGCAACAACACTATCGAAAACTACACCGAAAAACTTTTAAAAATATATGAGGAATGTATAAAGCACAATGGTTAAGTTAGTATCGAAAATCATAAGCAAAATTAAACATCGTGAATATAAAATTGATGAAAATATAACTGATAAAGATTTATTTTCTATTGTAGCCACAAGATTTTTTATGCTCATTCGTGGCTTTTTTGTCACAATAGGGTTTAAAAAAAGAAGTAAAATCAACTTTATCGGAAGAAAAGTAAAAATCAAATCAAAAAATCATATAGAATGTGCTTCGGGATTAACAATAAATGATAATTGCACAATTAATGCGCTTTGTAAAGGCGGAGTAAAAATAGGCAATAATTTTTCGCTTGGGCAAAACAGCATTATTGAATGTACCGGCGTCATCAGAGAACTTGGTGAAAGCCTTGTTATCGGCAATGATGTCGGCATTTCACCAAATGCATTCATTTCGGTCAGAGGAAACGTAAAAATTGGTGATTCAACGATTTTCGGACCCGGTGTAAGCCTATTTTCCGAAAACCATATTTTTGAAGATAAAAGCACGCCGATATATTTACAAGGCGCAACACGCAAGGGCATTGAAATAGGAAAAGACTGCTGGATAGGTGCAAATGCAACAATACTTGACGGTGTTAAAATCGGCGATGGTTGTGTTATTGCAGCCGGTGCCGTTGTAAATCACGACGTACCAAGCTACACAATAGTCGGCGGAGTACCTGCAAAAATAATAAAAAACAGATGATAGGATAATCGTTATGAAAAAACTTAACGGAACAGTAATAGTTACATATCGTTGCAACGCAAGGTGCAATATGTGTAACAGATATAAAAAGCCGTCAAAGCCTGAGGAGGAACTGACGGTTGAGACAATAAAGAAGCTGCCGCAAATGTATTTTACCAATATTACGGGCGGAGAGCCGTTTATAAGAGAAGATTTAGGCGATATAGTTCGTGAACTTTACAAAAAGAGCGATCGTATCGTTATATCAACAAACGGCTTTTTTACCGACAGGATTATCAAACTTTGCGAGGAATTTCCAAACGTAGGTATTCGTATTTCGATTGAGGGTTTGGAGGAAACGAACAATAAAATCCGTGGTCTTGAGGACGGCTTTAACAAGGGCTACACAACGCTTAAAAAGCTTGTTGAAATGAATCACCCGGACGTCGGATTCGGTATGACTGTTCAGGACGAAAATGCAAAGGACCTTGTTGACCTTTATAAATTAAGCGACAAGATGAATATGGAATTTGCAACAGCGTCACTTCACAATTCATTTTATTTTGTTGAGGCTAAAAACATTATTAAAGACAGACCGATGGTTGCAAAGGAATTTGAGGGGCTTATTAACGAGCTTTTGAAATCAAATTCGCCTAAGAAATGGTTTAGAGCATATTTCAACCACGGCTTAATCAATTACATATACGGTCAAAAAAGGCTTTTGCCGTGCGATATGGCATTTGATACCTTTTTCATTGACCCTTACGGCGATGTTATGCCCTGCAACGGAACTAAGGAAAAAGAGGTTATGGGCAATCTTAACGAAACGGATTGGGACACTCTTTGGAACAGCGAGCAGGCGGACAGAGTCAGAGAAAAAGTGCGCCATTGCGACAGGCAGTGCTGGATGATAGGCTCGGTTTCACCTGCCATGCACAAGTATATTTGGGTTCCTGCCGCTTGGGTTATTAAGCACAAATTCCTTAGATTTTTTAAAGAAAACAAATATTCAATGTATGAAAACAAAATCTGCCGTGACTACCGTGACGGCAAGGTTACAAAGGCTGAGCTTGACAAACTTTCAACCTGCGATATAAACGCTCAAATTAATGACGGCCTTTCGGAAAAATCGAGGGAACAGCTTAAAAGCAAAACCGGAGAAGAAATTGTAGACGCTGATATTATGGCTCAACTTAAATAAATTTTTTTGGTGAAATATGAAAGTATTAATTGTAAACCCTATTCTTTATACCAACGAGAACAGAAATATTAAAAAAGTTAATACAATTAAGGACACGATGATTTACGATTTGTGCTTAGCTTTTAAGAAAAAAGGGTGCGACGTTACGCTTGCCGCATCTGATTTATATAAGCCAAGCGAGAACGAGAGCTATCCTTTTAATATTATTTGGATGAAAACGAGGTGCACGAAAATTTTTCCGCCGAACACTCTCCCCTACTGCCCGGAAGTTAAGAAAATCGCAAAATCAGGCGATTTTGATTTAATAATCACGAGCGAAGTATTTTCACTCAATTCTCTTAAATTAGCGCTTTGCACTCCAAAAAATCTAATTGTTTGGCAAGAACTTGGTAAGCATAATCGTATTTTTCATGGGCTTGCTTCCAAATTTTGGTATGGCATTGTTGCAAAAATAGGATTTAAAAAAGCGCTTATTGTTGCAAGAAGCGTTCAGGCAAGGGAATTTATTTCAAAATACTGCAAAAATGTATCAGATACGATTATCGACCACGGCGTTAATATTGAAAAGTTCACCCCTTGCAGAGAAAAGGACAATCAATTTGCTATAAGTTCTCAATTAATTTCAAGAAAGCATATTGAAAAATCGATTGAAGCCTTTGCAAAATACTTAAATAAATATGACGACAGCGCAAAGCTTTATATAATGGGCGACGGCGATGAAAAGGAAAATTTATGCAAACTTGCAAAAGACCTCGGCGCTGATAAAAATATTATTTTTACAGGCAAGCTCGGCCACAACAAGCTTATTGAAATACTGAAAAAATCAATTGCTATGCTTGTTTATACCGAGAAAGATAACAATATGGTGTCAGTTGTCGAATCCATTGCGCTTGCAACACCTGTTATCACTACCGACATTCCCTACAATGCAAGCTATATTAAAGCTGAAAAATTAGGGATAGTAAACAATAATTGGAACGAGGACGATTTAAGAAAACTTGCAGCAAGTGATGAATATATAAATAACTGTATGAATTACAGAAAATACCTGCCGACAGAATATAAGGCAGAGCAGTTTTTAAAGGTTAAAGGACTTATTTGATGAACACAAAGGACAAAATCTTAAAAATATTTGAGGGCAACCCTCTTTATGAAAATTTCAGACTCGGTTATTGGAGAATGAGAACAAGAAAATCGCAAAAAGAACTTGAAGAAAACGCAAAAAAACGAGCAAACGGCTTTGATGACCGCCAATTTTCAAGGCTTAAGGAATTTGAAAATAAATATAACGGTGAGCGTTGCTTTATAATTGCAACAGGTCCATCACTCACAATTGACGATCTTGAAAAATTAAAAGATGAATATACCTTTGGTGTTAATTCAATAATCAAGCTTTTTGACAAAACAGATTTTAGACCTGATTTTTACGGAATACAAGACAAATTTGTCTACGGTGCAATGCAGGACGTGATAAAAAGCACAAAATTTAAGACTGCTTTTTGCGCCGACGTTATCAAGAAGTACTATGATGTACCGAATGATTTTATACTCTTCCCATATAATAGCGACTATCATTATTTTGACGTCAAATTCGGCGAATACAATGCCCAATTCAGCGACAATGCTTATGAAATTGTTTATGACGGCTATTCAATAACATATTCGCTTATTGAAATTGCCGTATATATGGGCTTTAAGGAAATTTATCTTTTAGGCTGTGATTGCAGTTATCCTAAGGGTTCAAAAAGCCACGTGGTTGAAAGCGGCTTTGTTGACAAAAACGCTGTGTCAAACCCTATAAGAATGAGGGTCGGCTACAAATGCGCAAAAGACTATGCCGACAGTCATGGTATAAAAATATATAACGCTACACGTGGCGGTGAGCTTGAAACGTTTGAAAGAGTAGATTTAGATGAAATTTTATCAAAATAAAGACCAAAAAGGAAAAAGATATGAAAAAAATTGTTGCAATAGTACCTATGAAGCTTAATAATCAGAGATTGCCGCAGAAAAACACGAAAGCGTTTACCAACGGCAAGCCGCTTTGCTATTATATTCTTTCAACGCTGTTAAAAATAGAAAAAATTGACGAGGTATATGTATATTGCAGCAATGAAGAAATAAAAAAATACATACCAAGCGGTGTAAAATATCTTAAAAGAAGCGAAAGTTTAGACCAAAACACCACTAAAATGAACGAAGTTTTAAAGGCATTTGCAAAGGACGTGCCCGCCGACGTTTATGTTATGACGCACACTACGGCGCCGTTTATATCTAAAGAATCGATTGAAAAAGGGCTTGATGCTGTTTTAAGCGGTGAATACGATTCCTCCTTTGCGGCAAAGAAGCTTCAAGACTTCTTATGGAAAGACGGCAAGCCGTTTAACTATGAACTTGACAATATCCCGAGAACGCAGGATTTAGAGCCGCTTTATGAGGAAACAAGCGGATTTTACATTTACAATTCAAGCGTAATCACTTCCCTCAACAGACGCATCGGCGAAAAGCCGTATATAGTTGAAGTAAATGAAATCGAAGCGGTTGACATTGACGAAAAAGAGGACTTCCAAATTGCAGATGCAATTTACAACAGTCTTTATAAAATTGAGGAATAATTATGAAAGAAACTTTAAGAATTTTCAGAGATAAGCTAAATAACAACGAATTTGTATACGGTCCTTTTATGAAAACAAGTGACCCTATGTTTGTTGAAGCGGTCGGTCTTGCCGGCTTTGACTATGTTATACTTGATATGGAGCACGGACCTGTTACAATTGAAAATCAGCAAAACAATATTCGTGCGGCTGAGGCAAGAAATACTGTTCCTATTATAAGACTTAAAGACAGGGGCGAAAACACAATCGGCAAAGCGCTTGACATAGGTGCTTACGGCATACAGGTGCCGCAGATAAACAATGCCGAAGAAGCGAAAAACGTGGTTAAATTTGCTAAATTCTACCCTTACGGAATGAGGGGTGTTTGCAGATTCGTAAGAGCGGCTGACTATTCAAATTGCGACAGATACAAGTTTTTTGAAAGTTCAAAGGATGTGCTCATCATTCTTCAGCTTGAGGGAATTAAAGCGATTGAAAACCTTGACGAAATACTCGACGTCGAGGGCGTTGATATCTTATTTATCGGACCTTACGACCTTTCGCAGTCACTTGGCATTCCCGGTCAGGTTAATAACCCTGTTGTTGTAAACGCTATGAAGGATATCGTTGAACGTGCAAAGGCAAAAGGCAAGGTAGTCGGCACATTTGTTGACACACCACAGGACTTGAAAATGTGGAAAGAAATCGGCGTTCAATATTTAAGTTACAGCGTTGACGTCGGCATTTTTATTGACGCATGTAAACAGCTTAGAAAATCTTTTGAATGATAGTGGAGAAATAATAACCGATGGCACCGAAATTAACATTTAAACTATCCTTGCGTGAATTGATTTTTGCGTTTTTTATAGTATTATTACCTTTCAGCTTATTTGCCGAATATCATACAAGTTGGAACGAAATAGCATACAGTGACGAGATACTATGTATTATCTGCATTATCTATACGCTTTACTTTTCTTTTAAAAAAGGAATTAAGGGTAATGACTTAACACTTTTAATCCTTTTAATTGTTTGTTCACTTATCACTTTCGTAGGTAATTTTGTAAATAAACTTATAACTTCTCCCCTGCCGATAATAGTTGACTTTATCTGCCTTGTTAAAATATTTATCGTATTTATTGTTTACAAGCAGGTTGCCGAGTACGACAAGAAAAAAAGAATGATACAATATCTTGCTCCGTTATCAAAACTTTTTATTTCAATTTCGACTCTTTGCGGCTTTATTTCCTTGTTTTTTAATATCGGAATGACAGGTAAAGATGTAAGATACGGTATTAACGAATACTTTTTTGTATTCAATAACAGCTCACGATACGGCTTAATTGTTGCCTGCTGTTTTCTTATATTGCATTTTAGCAATTCATCGCCAAAGGAAATGCTGGCATATAAAATTATGACGGCATTTGACATGCTGCTAACAACAAAAGGCGTTGTTTACATAATATTAGTTGTTTACATTGTATTATCCTTTATTTGGAGAAGAAAAAAGGAAACTAAATTTACAACAGGTAATACATTAATTCTTTCAATATGCATCATGATTGCATCGACACTGCAAATTAATACATATTTGCGTGACGAGGAGTCTCCGAGAATGGCACTCCTGCGATACGGATTTAAAACAGCAAACAAATATCTGCCGTTTGGCTCCGGTTTTGCGACATACGGCTCTGATATGGCGGCAAGATATTATTCTGTTTTATATAAACAATACGGTTTTACTAAAAGATACGGTCTTAATCAAACCTATGGTGCCTTTCTTAATGACTGCTATCTCGGAATGGTATTTGGTGAATTTGGTTATATAGGTGCGATAATTTTCTTTATTATGATAGGCTTTGTTTTTGTCCCCATTAATAAAATCACAATCAGTAAAGGAATAAAAATTCTTTCACTCAGTATATTTATAGCACTTATCATCAGCGCCATAGGCACAGCAATTATAAAATCAAGTATAGGCGTATTTGTTATGTGTGTTTTGGGTATGGTGTGCGGTTACGATACAGCATTTAAAAAAGCTGAAAATTCGGCAAAGAAAAGCATTGAAGAGGCTTGATAATAAAATATGGAAAAGCTGAAGAAATTAAAAACTAAATATTTTTCTCTCAGCGTTGCTGTTCGTGCGGCTGTTTGGTTTACATTTTGCAACTTGCTTCAAAAGGGCATTACAATGATATCAATGCCTATTTTTACAAGGCTTTTGACGACCGAGCAGTACGGCGAATTTACTGTTTATCAATCATGGTATTCAATTATTAATATAATTGTCACCTTCAATTTATCAGGCAATTTAATACTAAACGGTATGTCAAAATACGAGAATCGGCGCAACGAATTTATTTCGTCAATTCAAACGCTTTCCTCTTGTATTACAATTTGTTTTTTTATTGCATATCTTATATTCCACAACTTTTTCAACCATATTTTTGGCCTTTCGACACTATTTATGGTTACAATGTTTGCACAAATGCTTTTTGAACCTGCATATCTTTTTTGGTCGCAAAGGCAAAGATACGAATATAAATATAAAGGGCTTGTTATTGTAACACTTATAACTTCCTCTCTCGGTCCTATAATCGGTGTAATTGCCGTATTATCAACGCAATACAAAGCTGAGGCGAGGGTTATTTCATTTGCAATAGTTCAAATTTGTGCAGGTCTTATTTTCTACATAATTCAAAGTATTAGGGGCAAAACCTTTTTTAATAAAGAATTTTGGCGCTTTGCGCTTTCGTTTAGTATTCCGCTAATTCCACACTATTTGTCGCAAATAGTTCTCGGTCAATCTGACAGAATTATGATTGACAAAATGATAGGTGCAAGTGAGGCAGCGATATACGGTGTATCATATAATTTGGCGGCAGTTATAACACTTTTTGTAAACGCAATTAATAATTCTTTTGTGCCCACACTTTATGAAAGCCTCAAAAGTAAAAAATGCGAAAATATAAAAAAGGTTACTACATTTTTAGCGATATTTATGGCAGCTCTTATTTGCGTATTTATGCTTTTCGGGCCTGAAATATTGACTGTATTCGTTGCACCTGAATATATTAGGGCAAAGTGGATATTTCCACCTGTTGCAGCTTCAATGTTCTTCACTTTCATTTATTTGTTTTATGTAAATGTTGAGTTTTACTTTGAAAAAACAAATTATGTTATGTTCGTTTCTGTTTTAGGTGCAGTTGTAAATATTATTTTAAATTTAGTATTCATTAAAAAATACGGTTTTATCGCCGCAGGTTATACTACTGTATTTTCATATATAGTATTTTGCTTTGCACATTATTTATTATATAAATACATTGCAAAAAAGGAAAAAACAGGAAATATTTACAACGATGGCATATTTATGATTTTAGGTATTGCAGTTTTAGCATTTATGCTTATTTGCATTCTCCTTTATAAATTCAACATAGTTCGATACATATTAATTGCCTTGATTGCGGTATTTGCTGTTATATTTAGAAAGAAGCTTCTTTACGCCTTCAAAAAAGCATTAAATAAATAACGAGGTATTAGCTATGCTGATGATGTTTAAAGATATACTTCGCACGCTGATTTTTACATTGGTACCGGGTCTGATATTTGCTTTTTTAGTTATGTCTGCCTTGCCAACGTTTAAAAAATTAGGCTTTAAAAATACAATTAAAGACTTTTTTAAAAGTCTAAAAAACAAAGACCATCTGTTTTTGTTTTTACTGTTAATCTACTTTTTTATAGTTATATATAGAACTCTTTTTCAAAGAGATTTCAGCTACGATTCGCTTAGTAATGTTTTTGGCGGATGGAAAATTTTTAAAACACAATACACAGGGCTTGACTATCAGGTTATAGGCAATATTGCAATGTTTTTTCCGTTCGGATTACTTTGGGCTTTAACATTTGAAAGGGAAGAAAAAAGTGCCAAAACATTGCTTATAACCCTACTTTCATCCTTATGTTTTTCCGCTTTTATTGAAATAACTCAACTTATTTTTTCAAAAGGTACGTTTCAGTTTTCTGACATTGTTTATAACACACTCGGCGGTGTACTCGGCGCAGTAATTTTTATAATAATAAACCTAATAATTGAAAAAAAGAGAAGCAAATAAAATTTGCTTCTCTTTTTTGTTTATATCAATTCAATTGTAGATTTGAAATATTTAATTTATTAAAGGCCTGTATTTTCTGCAATATATTTTCTTGCCTTAACTGCATACTCAAACGGATTAGCCTTTGCAGGATCCTGCTCAGCCTCAACAACAACCCAGCCCTCGTAATCATTATCGGCAAGGATATCAAAAATAGGCTTGAAATCGACATCGCCGTCGCCCGGAACGGTGAACACGCCTGCTCTTACCGCATCAAGAAATGACATATGATTGGGAACAACCTGATTATTATAAACGTCCATTCTTACATCCTTAAGGTGAACGTGCTTAACACGATTTATATATTTTTTCAAAACAGGAACAGGGTCGATACCCGCAAAGGTAAGATGACCTGAGTCAAAAAGGAGATAAACCAAATCAGGGTCTGTAAGCTCCATTAATTTGTCAATTTCCTCAACTGTTTGAACACCTGTACCCATATGGTGATGAACAGTAAAGAACATACCCTTGGATTTTGCATAAGCGCCCATTTCGTTAAAGCCTTTAGTGACAATCTCCCATTGCTCGTCAGTATAATAAGGCTTTTCATCAAGAATTGACTTATCAAGACAACCTTGAATAGAGTTGCCCTGCTCAGAAGCGCCTATTACCTTAGCGCCAAGCTTATAAAGCATATCGCAATGAGCTTTGAAAGCCTCAATTATTTCCTCATACGGCTTAGAAGTAAGATACGATGAAAACCAAGCGTTGCAAATTTGCAAGCCACGAATATCAAGATATTTTTTTAAAACATCAGGGTCTTTGGGATATTTGTTTCCTATTTCGGAACCCTTGAAACCTGCAAGTGCCATTTCACTTATGCACTGTTCAAACGTATTTTCAGCGCCCAAATCAGGCATATCGTCATTAGTCCAACCGATTGGAGCAATGGCAAGCTTTACTTTATCAGGATTAAGCATATTTATATTACCTTTCAAAATTAATAGTCAAATGTTTCTTTAATGTGCTTTTGCATATCATCGTACGCCTTAGCAACTCTTTCGCTCTTTGAAACCTCGGCAACGCCAACTCTCCACCAAGACTCAAATCCCGGAGTCATAGTTTTAGGCAAAACCTTAATATCAAAAAGACAACTCTTAGTCTGCTTTTTAGCGTCCTTTAATGCCTCACGCAATTCGTCAGACGTGCGAACAGTATAAGCCTTAGCGCCGTAGCCCTCAGCAATTTTGGCAAAATCAACATCAATTTCGTCACCGTCGAGCATACCGGTTACAGGATTTCTCGCTCTGAAAACAGTACCAAAGGTGTCAGTACCTTGGTTGTTTTGGAGATTTTCAATACAGCCCCATCCCATATTATCAAAAAGGCAAACATTGATTTTAAGATTTTCCTGCAAAGCAGTATAAAGTTCGCTGTGACCCATAATGAATGAACCGTCGCCGCAGAAAGTGTAAACCTCACTTTCAGGCTTAGCAAGCTTAGCGCCGAGAGCACCGTTTACCTCATAGCCCATATTTGAATAACCGTATTCCATATGATAAGTGCCACGGTCCTTAGGTCTGAAAAGACGTTGCATATCGCCCGGAAGCGAGCCTGCCGAGCCAAGTGCAATAGCATCATTGTCCATAAATTCATTGATTATGCCGAGTGCAAGAGTTTGGTTAAGCCCGCCCTCAAGCTCTGTAGAATAATATTTATCAACGATTTTATCCCACTCTGCCTTAGCATTTTCAATTTCGTTTGTATATTCACTCTTATATCCCTCACAAGAGGAAATAAGAGCAGTGATTGCCTCTTTAGCGTCGGCAACAATAGCCTCGGCATCCATTTTATAAGCGTCAAACGGGCAAACGTTGATGCCTAAAACCTTTCTTTCCTCATTAAAAAGCCACTTTGATGAGGTTGTGAAATCGGTAAAACGAGTGCCGACACCAATAATAAGGTCAGCATCACGACCGATAACGTTAGCCGCTTTTCCGCCTGTTACGCCGATACCGCCGACATTAAGTGGATTATCCCATTTAATTAATCCCTTGCCTGCCTGAGTTTCGGCAATAGGGATATTATATTTCGTTGCAAATTCAAGAAGTTCATTTTCAGCACCGCTGTATCTTACACCGCCGCCGCAAACAATAATAGGCTTTTTAGCCTCTTTAATAAGCCTTGTTGCACGTTCAAGCTGAGCGGCAGATATAGGGCGCCTGTCAAGATGCCATACTCTCTTTTGAAGGAAATGCTCAGGATAATCATAAGCCTCACCCTCAACATCCTGCGGCATAGCAAGGCAAACAGCGCCTGTATCGGCAGGGTCTGTAAGCACACGCATAGCGTTAATGCACGCTGTCATAAGCTGCTCAGGGCGAAGTATTCTGTCAAAATAATGGCAAACGCCCTTGAAAGCATCTGTTACCGTTCTGCCGTAGTTATCAAAAAATTCTGCCTGCTGCAAAACAGGGTCCGGCTGACGGCATGCAAAAGTATCGCCGGGTAAAACGAGAAGCGGTATTCTGTTAGCAGTTGCACAGCCACAGGCAGTTACCATATTGGTAGCGCCCGGGCCGATAGAAGATACGCAGGGAATAATTGCCTTTCTGTCCATTTGTTTTGCATAAGCGACAGCGGCAAGAGCCATATTCTGCTCATTTTTACCCTGATAAAATTTAAGATTATGACCGCCCTGCTCCAAAGCCTGACCAACGCCGACAACACAGCCGTGGCCGAAAATGCCAAACATACCGCTGACAAACTTTGTTTCAACGCCGTCACATTCGATATACTGATTGTCGAGGAACTTAACAAGCGCCTGCGACATAGTAAGTCTTACTCTTTTCATAGATTATGCCTCAATTTCAGAAAGTTTAACAGGTCTGTGCTCAGCAACCGAAAGCTTAGCGGCAAGACCCAAACGAAGAGCCTCAAGACCGTCATAAACAGTAGTCTTAGTCGGCTTATCATTAATCACGCAGTCAATAAACTCTGTCATCTCGTCAGTAAACGACTGCATATATCTTTCAAGGAAGAAATATAACGGCTTATCGGTCATATTACCCGTTTCGTCAATAAATGAAACATTGGTAGGAGTGTCATTTGCGGCACTTGCCTGACCCTTACTGCCGAACACTTCAAGCCTTTGGTCATATCCGTAAGCAGCTTTACGGCAGTTATCAATAACACCGATTGCGCCGCTTTTAAACTTAAGAGCAACAAGAGCAGTATCAACGTCGCCGGCTTCACCGATTGCCGGATCAACGGTAACTGCGGCATTGGCATAAACCTCTTCGACCTCACCGCCGATAAAGCGAGCCATATCGAAATCATGAACGGTCATATCAAGGAAGATACCGCCTGATACTTTAACGTAAGAGATTGGAGGCGGCTCCGGGTCACGTGAAGTGATTTTGATAGTCTGAAGTTCGCCTATTTTACCCTTGTTTTCAAGATTTTTAATCTCTGCAAAGTTATGGTCATAGCGGCGGTTAAAACCGATTTGGAGCTTAACTCCTGCCTCGTCAACAGCTTCAATAACCTTTTTGATTTTAGCAACTGTTAAATCAACAGGCTTTTCGCAGAAAATATTTTTACCTGCCTTAGCCGCTTCAACAGCGATATCTGCGTGCGTATCAGTTGATGAGCAAATAAGTACCGCATTAATCTCAGGATTGTTTAAAATCTCGTGATAATCCTCATAATAATTAGGAATACCAAGTTCCTGTGCTACTTTCTTTGCGCCGTCAACATAAATATCCGAAATGGCAACAATTTCAGCCTGCGGAATATGGTATGTAATTGATTTTGCGTGTACCTGACCGATACGTCCCGCACCGATGATACCAACCTTAAGTTTTTCCATAAATTTACCTCGTAAAACTAAAAATTTTTTAAGAGTTTTCACTCTGCAACATTAAATATATCATATAATTTTGTATATTTCAACACTTATTATTCAACATAAGCTTATTTTTTTATTAAAATTGTTTAATTTATACAAATGTTAAAAAGTTTGCCAAACTGTTGCAAAGAAAGACAGAAATATGTATAATAGTTTTATGTGCAACAGTATAAAGGAGTAATATAAATAATGACGTTTACATACACACCGCACGGCGTTTGCTCAAGGCAAATCGTTATTGACATTGACGAAAATACAAACACTATTAATTCAGTTAGCTTCACAGGCGGCTGCAACGGTAATCTTCAAGGCATAGCTGCGCTTGTTAAAGGCAAAAAGCCTGAGGAAATCATCTCTGCTTTAAAAGGAATTGATTGCAATTTCAAAGGCACATCCTGCCCTGACCAGCTTGCAAGAGCGCTTGAAGAGGTTGAGGAACAATTATAATTAGGAGAAAAATTTATGTTTAGGCTTGAAAGTAAAATTTTACAACGTGAATTTGTTGTTCATGAGGGAACGCTTTACGCCTCGCAAATAAGAAACGTTTTATCAGGTCAGGATTTCGTTCCTGACGGAAACAGCGTTGAATTTTTATTCCATTTTACAGATGGAAGTGAATTTTCTTCAAAAGGGCTTAAGGTTGCCGACAGTAAGCAGGAAAACGGAAAGCTTTCATTCAAATTCGAGGAAACGCAAGGCATTACCGTAACTATGACATTTTGGCCGGGCGATGACGGAAGCACGCTGAAAAAGCAGATAAGCTTTGTCCAAACCGGAGATAAAACGATTGATTATATTCTTCTTGAGCATATTGGAATTACAAATTCAAAGGCTCATTTCAGCGTTCCGACCGACATTAAAGGTCCTGAACTTAACGGATATCTTTCCGCTCTTGGTCAACCGTTTTATATTGATACTCTTTTCTTCGGCTGTGAATTTCCCGGCACGCAAAACATTATACTTTACGGCATAGGTCAAGTTAAATATTATATCGGAAAGAAGATTAACGGAGAATACAAATGCCCGGTTACAGTAGTCGGCGGTGCAAAAAGCGACTTACTCGTTGACGTTCAAAAAGCATTTTACGACTATATTGAAAGCATTGCCGCACCGACAACTTTAAGGCTTCAATATAACAGCTGGTATGACTTTATGAAAGACATAACGGCAGACAATATTGAAAAGTCATTTTATGAAATTGAAAAGGGACTTTCTTCAAACGGCGTTGCTCCGCTTGACGCTTATGTTGTTGACGACGGCTGGGTTGATTATAAATCAGGCTTTTGGAGTTTTAACAAAAAGTTTCCTAACCAACTTTATGATATCACTCAGCTTACCGCTAATCTCGGCACTAAATTCGGCTTGTGGCTCGGTCCACGTGGCGGTTACGGCAGGCCTGATTTATTTGCAAAGAAAATGGAAAAACGTGGTCTCGGAGCATATAATGCAGAGGCTAAGGACATTTGTGTAGCAGACAAAACATATATCAAAAACGTAACCGATTTCATTTTAAAATCGACTCAGGAATTTAATATTGATTATTGGAAATTTGACGGTTTTTGCCTTTCTCCTTGCAAAAATCCCAACCACAGCCATCCTGTCGGCGGGGAATATGATATGTATTTTGTGAGTGAAATGTGGCACTGCTGGATTGAGGTTTTCAAAAAGATAAGAGAGCTTAGAAAAAAGCACGGCAAAGGCCTTTGGATTAATATGACCTGCTACGTCAACCCATCACCTTGGTGGCTTCAATATGTAAACAGCATTTGGCTTCAAAACAGTGCAGATATCGGTTTTGCCGATAATATTGAGCAGCAGGCACAGGTGGATAAGGAAATCACATTCCGTGACGCAAGGTATTTTAATCTTCTCAACACACGTGCAATTCAAATGCCGCTAAAGCATATCTATAATCACGAGCCTATCTACGGTTCTTACGCCAAGGTAAGCTACACCGACGAGGAATTTGAAAAGTATATTTATTTTGACGTTGCAAGAGGTCAGGCGCTCAATGAACTTCATTTAAGCTACAATATGATGAACAAATCAAAGTGGCGCACGCTTGCCAAGGCAATTGAATGGCAAAAGAACAACTATGACATTTTGCAAAACGCAATGTTCATCGGCGGAAACCCTGAGGAAAACAATATTTACGGTTACTTTAGCTGGAATGATAACGGTGACGGAATAATTGCGTTAAGAAATCCGACAGACGAGAAAACATCGCTTACCCTTACGCTCAACAAGCTTATGGGTTGTCCTGAAAGCTTAAAGGATGTCAAACGATACAATGTTTATAATCAATCAAACAAGGAAAGCTTTGACAGTTTTTCCTACGGCGACAAGATTGACTTGGCTCTTCAGCCGTTTGAAATTAAGATTTTCCAATTCGGCAGTGAAGATAAACGTTATCCTAATCGTGAGGCTGTTACGGATTTCACTGTTTCGTTTAACTACAAGGGTGAGGAAAATATTGAAATTGCCCATAATGACGACATTGACATTTCAATCGTTAAGGGATATGTAAACATAAAATGCGGAAGATGCCATCTTCGCTCAAACTCAATCGTAAGCGGCGGCGCTCACAAAATTACAGTTGTAAGAGAAAAAAGCAAAGCGCTTAAACTTTATATTGACAGAAAGCTTGACGCTTCTGGCTATGATTCAAGAGCCAAGGCTAAAATCAACACAGTGATAGACAGCGACGCAGAAGATTTCAATGTGATTGAAAAAGCTACGCCTTACGACGAGATTATCACTCTCAAAAATATTCTCGCAGGTGTCGGCAAGAGGAAGTTATTTAAATGATTACAAAATGCAAAAAATGCGGCTGTGATGCACTGATTAAAAACGGCGAATGGTATGAGTGTCCCAAATGCGGCGCCATGATGTTTGATGTTAGCGATTTTATAGGAGAGAAAAGTCCTACAAAAATGCTTCAAATGCTTGACGAAGAAAACGTGACGATCAAGGAGCAATCACGGCAACCGGACGCTATAAACATCATTTTCAAGAAAAATGACGATGCTAAAAGCGTTGCAGACAGCAAAAAGCCTAAAAAGGAAAAGAACAAAAATAAAAAAAGCAAAAAGAATAATACCGCAAAAAATAACGAAGAAAAACAAAAGAAGTCAAAACTGAGGGAAGCAATTTCTTTTATGACTCCTATTGTTGTTGCGCTTATCATTGCCATATTCTTAAAAACCTGCATTTTTGCAAATATTGTTATCCCGACAGGCTCAATGCTCAACACTATTCAAGAGGGCGACAGGATAATTGCAAGCCGTTTGGCATATATCAATGATGAACCGCAAAGGTATGATATTATTATTTTCAAATATCCGGATGATGAAACACAGCTTTTTGCAAAGCGAATTATCGCTCTTCCGGGTGAAACTATCGAGGTAAAGAACGGAATTGTCTATATAACCGACAAAAACGGCAACAAAAGCACGGCAAGAACGGATTTTATTACTAACTGTATTCCGACAGGCAATTTCGGCCCATATACAGTACCGCTCGGCAGTTATTTTGTTATGGGAGATAACAGAAATGACAGTTGGGATTCAAGGTATTGGGACAACAAAACAGTTAAAAAAGGAAAAATCATAGGAAAAGTCAAATTTAGATATTTTCCAAATCCGGGCAAAATTGAATAATTATATAAGCACATTAACTACTGCCACGTAAATTTAAAAGGGGTAAATTTATGGACAAGAATTTTTATGTACCGAAAAAGGAATGGATGACCTACTGCATAGGCGCTCTCGGTCAAGGTATGATTTATGCCATAATGAGTTCATACATTTCTGATTTTTACTTAAATGTACTTAAGGTAACTCCGATTTTCGTATTACTTCTTATGCTTTTAGCGAGAATTTGGGATGCTATCAATGATCCGATTATGGGCTACATAATGGACAGAGCAAATCCGAAAAAGGGTAAGATGAAGCCGTATATTCTTTATACGCCTATTCCTGTTGCAATATTAACGCTTTTGCTTTTCTATGCACCTAATTTAAGCGACAGTAAAAAAATGATTTATGCCGCAATTACATATATTGCTTGGGGTATGATTTATACGGCGTCCGACGTTCCGTTTTGGAGTCTGCCAAACGCATTAACGCCTAATGCAGACGAGCGTGGCTCTATAATCTCAAAGGCAAGAACGGCTAACGGAGTCGGCTCGGCTGTTCCTATGGCTATATTTATGATTTTGGGTTTCGTTCTTCCCAACTTCAATTTATCGGGAACGGAGCTTGAAAAAACAAAATATACAGTTATGGCGCTTGTAAGTTCAATTATAGGCAATCTTCTTTTCGTCAGTGTATATTTTAAAACTAAGGAAAGAGTTGTTATTCCAAACCCGCCTAAAAGGGATAAAAACGAGCCGTCGGCGCTCAAGCTTATACTCACCTGCAAGCCGTTAATGCTTACCGCACTTATGGGCATCTTAGCAGCGGCAAGATATATGTATCAGGCAGGCGCAGTTCACGTTGCAAGATATTCATTTTATATCGGAAAAGACTTAACGGGTTTAAACACGGCTGAGGTTGAAAGTGCGCTTCAATCAAATATTTCTACGGTTTCAACCGTATTCAGCGTTGCCTCGGCAGTAGGAATGATGGGCACAATGCTCGCCGTCACTCCGCTTCTCAAAAAATTTGATTATAAGCAAATAATTATCGGCTCATCACTTATCGGTGCGGCAGGCAGCTTTGCAATGTGGTTTATAGGATATAATCATTTCTGGGCTTGCGTGCCTTGCCTAATTCTTTCAACTATTCCCTGCGGTGCAATCAACGTTTGTGTTTCCGCTATGATTGGTGACTGCCTTGATTATATGGAATGGAAAACAGGCAGAAGGCTTACGGGAATGGGCTCGGCAGTTTCCAGCTTTGTAAACAAATTCGGCAATGCAATAAGCACGTCATTTATTATATTAATGTATATAATAGTAGACTTCGATATTTCAGCTATCAATTCAAACGTAACTGCCAATCCGCTTGAAATGGCACATTCGGTAAGGCAGGGAATGTTCAGCATAGTATCGCTTATTCCTGCTATTTCTCTTCTCGTTTGCATCATTCCTATGTTTTTCTACAACCTTACAGGCGATTTTAAAGACAAAATCGAAAGCGAACTTGCACAGCAAAGAGAAGCAAAAGGAATAACTATTTCAAAGTAAAAAGGTTAAAGGAGAAAAGATATGCCTTTTATCAATGTAATGACCAACAGTGAAATTAAAGACAAAAATGCGCTCAAGAGTGAACTCGGAAATGCCATAACGGCTATCCCCGGCAAAAGCGAGGCTTGGCTCATGGTTAGGCTTGAGGATAAGGCGGATATGTATTTCAAGGGCAGTGACGAGCCATGCGCTATGTTTGAAATTGCAATTTTCGGCTCGGCAGAAAAGTCAGCTTATGAGGATTTGACAAAGCGTATCTGTTCACTCAGCGAAAAATATTTGTCGGTTAAAAGTGAGAGAACCTATGTTAAATATAACGAGATAGACAAATGGGGATACGATAATTTTAATTTTTAATATTGCTTAGACTTTGAGAAAGCAAGATAAATTTCGTTTTATACACATAACGGTTTATTCACTTTTTTTACACGCTGGGAGACTTCGAGAAAGTGAGATAAATTTCGTATTTTGCGAGCGGGTGCTGTTTTATCCACTTGCTACGAAACAGTACACTGTACTGTTTCTCCCAAATTCACACGTGAATTTGGAGCCACGTGTCTCTTGTGCTTTGCACAATTCACTCCCCCGAGCAAAAGACGGAAAGTGCCAAAAGAGGCTTGAACGTTGCGTTCAAGCCTCTTTTCTATAAATGTATTTTTGATTTTATTTCGGAAAGAGCAAATCTGCGATTCGGCAAACCCTTTTGTCACTTCGTGACATTTCCCCTGTAAGGGGAATTTCCCTTGCCATACGTCATTACTTTTTGATAATTTAAGCACGGCACGGTTTAGCCACTTTGTCGACAGTCTAAAAGGACTGCCGTAGCTACTCGGCAGTCCTTTTTTTATGTTCACCGTCTGTTTGAATTATAAAAGGAGTTTAAGATAAGCATATTATTGCTCAAGGGTTTTGGGTTTAAATTGGGTAAAACATAATTAAACAGACAGGTAAAACCTATTAAATTATTTCAAAAGCGATTGTGCTTTTTCTTTTGAAAGATACTTAGTTACATAAGTATTGTTTTTAAATTTCACAAGGACAACATAGCCGTCCTTTTTGCAAAGCGAGTAAATTGACGATTGGTTAAATATTTCCTGCGCTTTTTGACTGTCGGTAATTTTCCTACCGTTATAAGTTTTAAGCACATCTGCCTCTTTAAGCTCGCTTCCTTGATATTCATAATAGCTTTCAGGTGTTGCCGTATCACTTTCAAAGGTGGAAAGCGCAGTAAGCGACAACTCGCTTGAAAGCCTTGTTTCAAGAGCGGTAACGGTTACATACTCTATCTCACCGGACTTTGACAAATCGGTAAACGCCGTAAACTTATTAATAGATTTAAGATAATTAACGGTGTTAACCATATCGTCCCAAATATAATATGTGGCGTCATTCATATAATCTATATTATCATAATTTTGAACGCTGTCATCATACGAAAAATTGATTGCGCCCAAAGGAGTCTTGCCGCCGGTTAAAAGCTTTTTATAACCTACTTTTTCAATATCTTTCAGTATTGCATCACGAAGTGCCGGAGTATTTTCAATCTTAGTTTTGGTGACGGCATCGTTTGAAACTATATATGCAACACCGAAATTAAGTGCATTTTTCACATTATTCTCATTTGCAAAATAAGCGAAGTAAGATTGGGATTCATCTTCAGAATTAAAGGTGCCGCTTGATTTTTCATCGGCTTTCTTTGATGACATTAAGAATTCAAGTTCTTTTTGATATTCGCTGCTTTGAGTTAATTCGATAATATCAAGTGAAACGTCACTGTTTGTGCAAGTGTATTCACGATTTACAGCCTTTCCGTTTTTGAGTAAATACTTTATTTTAACGGTAACATACGGCTCATTTCTTTTAGCAATTCTGTTTTTAAAAGAATATTTCTGTATTTTCTCAATTTTATCTATTGAGTCTTTTGTATTGAATTTACCGAGATATGCGCCCGAAGGCTCATACGTGCCGTAATAAAGCTGGTCAGTACCTGCCGAAAGTGAACCGTCATTAAAATGATTGGTTGACATAACACCCGAAGCGTCTATATATTCACTGTTTATTGTTGCATAGTCAATATCCTTAATATTGGGGCAATATGTTGAATAGCCGAAGCCGCCTGAAATACAAATAACACTTATAACCAAAACGGCAATTGATGACACCCCTACCGGAATTACAAGCTTAATTCCATGCTTGATTTTTCTGCGTGAAATCGACATAAATACGAAATAAGCAATAATGCCGCAAATTAAGCCGGCAAAAATATCAAGCACACTTGACTGAATAACATCAAAATCAGACAATAACGGCATAAAGAACGTTGCAACAAGCACCGAAAATTCAAGGCTTACAAATACCGTTACAAAAAGGTTAGAAGAATGAAGTGCTGTATTTTCAAGCTTACGTTTATTAAGAAGCTTATTAGAAATAAATATAAACAATACCGATAATACAAGCCAGATAAGAATAGGTAAAATATAATTCATTCCCGCTTTTTCAAATCCGACATTTCCGCTTGCATTATCATAATAAAAATCGTTAACTACTCCGCCATTGCTTGCAGTGCTTCTCAAACAATTGAAATACATATTATTGCGAACATTATTTGAACCGAGCGCCGTACCGAAAATAAGCGGATTAATCACCGAAAGCTTAGACCAAAGCGTATCTACCGTCACCGTCAAAGACGAACTTCCAAGCGGCATATAGTCAACCGCGGCGGTTTGTGAATATCCCCTAAGGAAATTTTGGAAAAGCCATTCTATCGAAACAATGTAAAGCATTGGTGACCAAATAAGACCGGCGCCGAAGAAAAGGCTTTCGGTCACAGTATAACAAGCCATCATTGCAATACTCATAAGCGAAAATCCTGCAAGCATATACGTAAAATGCTCTAAAAACAGGAAAAATCCCTGATGAATAATAAAATCTGCATGGCCTAAATATCTTATATTAATTATAATATCAATCATTAGCGGCACAGCCGACGTTAAAATCATTATGATAATCGACGAGAGCGCTCTGTTTTTAAAATATGTCTTTCTGTCAATTCCGCACGAGAAAAAGAAATTAACATTGCTTTTCCTCATAATCGGAAAGAATATGCAAAATGCAAAAAGCACACCGATTATTACCGCATAAACTCCATAAAACACAAAATTGCTTGTTGTGCTGCCGAAAAGAGCGCAAGCAAGTTGCTTTCTTATTGAAGCTATATTTTCCGCTCTTAAGCTAAGTGAATAAGTGCCGGCAGATGAAATTGTTGCTACGGGAATAGCAATAAAATATATAATCGAGAATAAAAGTGAAACAATGCCCGGAGCAATCAATCTAATAAACGAACGCTTAAAATCATATCTTGCCGAATGCTTATCAACAGAAGATTTTGGAGATGTCATAATTCTTGTCCTCCATTTCATTCAAAAATACCTCTTCAAGAGAAAGAGTAACGCTGTCCATATGAACAGGACAAAGGCAAGCAAGCGCTCCGTTATCAAAGCTTGACGGCACAATAATTGTTGCAAGTTTATTATCAATAGTAATACCCTTATTTTCAATCCCGTCAAAAATTGATTTATCAATATCCCTATCAAAAATAAGTCGATATTTAACATAAGCCGAGCTTGCGTCATCAACAGAAACATTCATTGCAAGTTTTTTGCCATTAATGAGTGCAACATGGTCGCACAAATCGGCAATTTCCTGCAAATTGTGACTGCTCATAATCATAGAACAGCCTGTTTCAGCCATATATTCAATAAAAATTTTCTTGCAAAGATTTCTTTTAAGCGGGTCAATTCCGTCAAAAACCTCATCAAGAAGCATATATTTAGGCATTGTAGACATAGCCAAAACTACTTCAGCCTGCCTTTGCATACCCTTAGAAAAAGAGCCTATATTCTTTTTAGGGTCAAGACCCATAGCCTCTGTCATATTTTTAAACACTTTTGAATTAAAATTAGGAAAATAACCTTTATAAATTTTTCCCATTTTTTGAAGGCTTGCACCCTTTACAAAGTAAACTTCATCGGGCACATAAAGAAGAGAGGAACGCACTTTGCCGTTATCATAAACATTTTGCGAGTCAAAAAGCACCTCGCCGCTTTCCGGCTTAAGTATTCCTGCCGCCGTTTTTAAAAGTGTGGTTTTGCCTGCGCCGTTATAGCCGACAAGACCGTAAATTGACGATTCCTCAACTTTGAAGCTTATATCCTCAACGGCAACATAATTGCCGTATTTTTTAGTCACATTTTTAATTTCAATCATTGCCGTTATCCTCCGAGTATATTTCATCGATTAGAGAGACAACCTCATTCTTGCTGACGCCTTTAGCTTTGCAGGAGGACAAAACAAGCTTTGCATCCTCAAGTGCGGAAGCTTTAATTTTTGCATTTCCTATCGGGTTTTCACTTACAAACATTCCTCTGCCCTGAGCTGAATATGTAATTCCGTCATGCTCAAGCTCACCGAACGCACGCTTAATCGTATTAACATTAATATTAAGCTCATTTGATAAATTCCTTATCGACGGCAACTTATCGCCCGGCTTGTAAACACCTGTATTAATCAGCATTATTACCTGCTCTTTTATCTGCTCATATATCGGCACACGGGAATGATAATCTATAAAAAGCACGTTTGCCCCTCCTTTTTTTCAAAATAGCTGCATCATGCAACTGTGATATCCAAGATATCACAGTTGAACTATATCACAGTTTTCACCGCTTGTCAATAGAATTTTTCAAAAAAAATCAAGCACACTGAGAAAAACTCAACGTGCTTAATAAAAATAAATATTTAATTTTAAAATGTTCTTTCAATAACCGTGAATTTTGTGCAGATATCAACAAGCCTTTCGCCGTCAATTTCACAATTCATAACGTCATCAAGAGTTTTTAAGGAAATGTCCTTGCTTGTATCAGTGCCTGTTAAGCCGAAAAACCACGTATTATCATTTTGCCTAAAAATGCAGTATTCGTGACCTTTCCATTCAAAGCCTAATTCGCACCCTCTGCCGATTACAGATTCAAATTCCTCTTTACTTTTAAAATCGCCGTTGTAATCATTATTCATTTTGCTCAGCCCTGTAATTTTAAAATATTTAAATTCGTTTAATTTCTCCAGGTTCGCCTAAAAATCTTTTAGCATCTTCATTTTTAGGTGCCCAAGTCTGTTCCGGTTCAGGATTGCCGGAGCTTTGTCCGCTTGCAGAGCCTCCGCCTTTTCTATATGTATTATCAACATAACCATAAAAGGTTTTGTACTATCTGTTTTGTATACGCAAAAAGTGAATAATTTAAAAATAAGGATATCATTTGGGGCAAACCGCATGATATCCTTATTTAATATCAATATCCTAAATTTTCATTAACGATAATGAGCTTAATTCTGTCCTTATGGCGCTGCTTTGCGGAAACGACATAATTACAGCAAATCCTGTTATCGCCGCCGCAGCCGTCGCAAAGGTACGGATTTTCCTTAGAAAGAGAGATACATTTGCCTGTTTTATTACAAGGGGTTTTGACGTCAAGGCGCTGAGTGTTCATAGGAGCGCAAACGGTTTTAACCCTATAAATCGCCTCGTCAATATCCTTAACAATTTTATTTACGCCGACAATCATAATAACCTGACGTGGACCGTAAACGATGCAGGCAACACGGTTTGAATTACCGTCAACATTATAAAGCTCGCCGTTTTCCGTAACTGCATTAGATGAAGTAAAAAACGTGTCGCAGCCGAACGTCTTAATATATGACTGCCTAAGCTCCTCACCCTGCAATCCCGTGCGGTCAATAAAATCATAATCGCCGTTTTGCATAAGTGCCTTAACTCCCGTTTCATCAAGAGTGACAGAGCCGCCGCACGAAACACTTTCGCCGTTATTAATTAACGTCTTTACAAGAGGGACAACCTCGTCTTTATTTTCGACGAAATAAGGCTTTATTCCGTTTTTCTCAAGATTTTGCATAGTTTTTTGAATATCCATAATTTATTACTCCTTTTCAATTAAGCCGTAATTTATCTTAGTCATAAGTATTCTTGTGACTGAATCTTCAATTTGAGAAAGCTCAATTCTGCCGTTGTTGACAGCTTTAACAATTGCACGAAGCTGAACGCCTACATCGGTTGCGCAAAGCATATCGTTGCCTGCCATAACCGCCCTTACAGCGACCTCGCCTTTATCGCCGCCGACATAATCACGAACGCCGCTCATACCAAGACCGTCGCAAAGAATTATGCCGTCATAGCCCATATCCTTACGAATATAATTATGTAGCTTTTTTGAAAGAGAGGCAGGAACACCCTCGTCATAATCGTCAATCACGTTATGGCTAACCATTAAAAACGGCACGCCTGCATCAATACCTGCCTTAAAAGGCTTTAAGTCCCTTTTTTCAAAGCTTTCCCAGCTTCTATTATCAACGCTCATACCTGTATGGGTATTTGTATTATTACCATAGCCCGGAAAATGCTTAACACAGCTTAAAAAGTTATTTTCATTCATAGTGCTGACTGTTTTTGATACATATTCGCTAACGCTGTCAGCATCAGTTGAAAAAGCACGGGAATAAATATAGTCGCTCCTTGAATAAGGCACATCGGCAACAGGGGCTAAAACAGTGTTGATACCAAGGTCAAGCATAAACTCGCTTTTATCCTCAGCGTCATTAACAACCGCCTGCCAGCCGCCTTTTTGATAATTTGTAATTCCCGAATGAAACGGCTCACTTCGATATTGGCTATACTGCGAAACACGATTAACTCCGCCGCCCTCCTCGTCAACTGCCATAAATGCCGGAATTTTAGCCGCAGACTGATAATCGTTTATATCACTTCTTGTTTTGGCAGGAGTGGAATTTTCAAAATTGCGGGAGAAAAGGATATATCCTCCGAACTGCCACCTTGCCATCATTCTTGTGGGGTCCTCCTCTTTAGGAATATAGTAGAGAAGCATTTGACCTACCTTTTCATAAAGAGTCATATTTTTAATCATTTCCCTCGCCTGCGCCTCGACAGGGTCGGAATATGTTTTTTCCGCTTTTGTTGTACTCTCGCTGACAGTTTGAGCAGTTGAAGCGGTTTTTTCATTTCCCGTTTTCGCATTGTTAACAAGCGTCACGTCAAACACAATTGCACCTATCAAAACAATTGCCAAAATCAGAATGATTATTTTAACAGATTTTTTCATTTGTCATACTTCCCGATATTTTCTATCAAGAGCACGAAACTGAAGTGCCTCGGCGATATGCTCAAGCTTGATTTCCTCGCTGTCTGCCAAATCAGCAATAGTCCTTGCAAGGCGCAAAACCTTATCGTAAGCACGTGCGCTCATTGAAAAATTATCAAAGCTTTCATGCAAAAGTTCGTCAGCTTCCTCGCTTAACACGCAACATTCCTTAGTCATTTTAGGAGTCATTTTTGCATTGCAGGTAATTCCCGTTCCCGCAAATCGCTTTTGCTGAACAGCCCTTGCTTTATCAACACGCTTTTTGATATCACTGCTCTTTTCGCCCACGGTATTATCCGAAAGCTCCCCATATTCAACCGGCGCAACTTCAACATGAATATCAATCCTGTCAAGAAGCGGACCGGAAACCTTGTCCTGATATCTCTTTTTAGCGGCAGGAGAGCAAGTACACTGCCTTGTGGGGTGACCGAAATATCCGCACGGACACGGATTCATTGCTGCAACAAGCATTATACTTGACGGATAAGTAAAAGTGCCTGCTGCCCTTGCAACAGTAACCACTCCGTCCTCAAGAGGTTGACGAAGCGACTCTTTCGCCCTTCTGTCAAACTCCGGAAATTCGTCCATAAACATAACGCCGTTATGAGCAAGGCTTATTTCCCCCGGTTTTGGGTTTGCACCGCCGCCCGTAAGCGCTTGGGCAGACACGGTATGATGCGGAGAACGAAACGGTCTTTTGGTTACAAGCGACTTGCCCGACGGAATTTTGCCCGCAATTGAATAAACCTTTGACGTTTCAAGCCTTTCCTCAAAAGTCATATCCGGCAAAATGGTGGGAAGTCTTTTTGCAAGCATAGACTTGCCTGAACCGGGAGGACCGATAAGCAGGCAATTATGACCGCCTGCCGCCGCAATCTCAAGTGCTCTTTTGGCTTGGTCCTGACCCTTAACGTCGCTGAAATCAACATTGTATTTAGTTTCTTCTTCGGCGTCAAAGTCATATTTAACGCTTTCAATAACCTTTTCACCTTTAATATGAGCGAGAACGTCCATAACATTTTTAGCAGGCAAAACGTCTACCCCGTCAACAACGCTTCCCTCATACGCATTTTGAAAAGGCACAAAAACTTTTTTAATATTATGTTCCTTTGCAGCCATAATCATAGGCAAAATACCGCTTGCTTTGCGAATTTCACCGTCAAGAGAAAGTTCACCCAAAAATGCATAATCGTCGATATTTTCTTTAATTTGCTCGCTTGATTTCAGTATAGCGATAAACACAGGCAAATCGAAAATCGCACCCTCTTTTTTAATATCGGCAGGCGCAATATTAACGGTTATTCTTGAAACGGGAAAATTAAGTTTGCAATTTTTAATTGACGACCTTACTCTTTCCCTGCTTTCCTTAACGGCGGTATCGGGCAAGCCGACAACGTCAAAGCGTGGAAGCCCACCGCTGATATCACATTCAACAGTAACATTGAACGCTTCGATACCCGATATGCCTAAGCTTTTGACTTTTGAATACATTTTTCATCACCATTTGTAATTATAACATTTAATAAGAATATTGACAATATATTTTATAAAGGTTAAAATATAAATATAAATTATATAAGGGCGTGTTTTTAATGGAAAACAAAAATATAAATAGGATTTATGACCTTTGGCTTGAAAAGGCAACTGCTGACCCTGATTTAAAAGAAGAATTGCTTTCAATTAAGGGCAAAGATGAAGAAATTTTAGACAGATTTTATCGCAGTCTTGAATTTGGAACTGCAGGACTAAGAGGCGTTATCGGCGCAGGCACTAACAGAATGAATTATTACACCGTCGGCAGAGCGACGCAGGGACTTGCGGATTTTCTTAACAAGCATTTTGAAAATCCGTCAATCGCTATCGGCTACGATTCACGTATCAAGTCGGATTATTTTTCGATTGAAGCGGCAAAAACTCTTGCCGCAAACGGCATCAAGGTTTATCTTTACGAGGAGCTTGAACCTACGCCTTGCCTTTCATTTGCAATCAGGCATTTTAAAACCTCAAGCGGTATTATTCTCACTGCTTCTCACAACCCGGCAAAATATAACGGCTACAAATGCTACAATGAAAACGGATATCAAATGACCGACGAGGAAGCAAGCGAAACCTATGATTTTATCCAAAAGGTTGACTACTTCACCGGCATTAAAACTATGGACTTTGATGAGGCTAAGCAAAATGGTCTTATTGAATATATGGGTCAGGATGTTATTGATTTATTCCTTGACGAGGTAATCAAGCAATGCGTTAATTTCGGAATTTGTGAAAAAGCCGACCTCAATGTTATTTACACACCGTTAAACGGCACAGGCAACAAGCCGGTAAGAAAAATTCTTGACAGAATCAAAGTTAAAAAGGTTACTGTTGTTTCTGAGCAGGAAAATCCCGACGGCAACTTCCCGACCTGCCCATTCCCTAATCCGGAAATTAAGCAAGCGTTTGAATGTGCGCTCAAGCTTGCAGAAAGCGTTAAGCCTGATTTACTCCTTGCAACAGACCCCGATTGCGACAGAGTAGGCATTGCAGTCAACAACGGCAAGGGCGATTTTCAGCTTATGACGGGTAACGAAGTCGGCGCAATGCTTCTCAATTACCTTTTATCGCAGAAAAAAGCACAAGGTACTCTTTCTGAAAGTTCAATTGCAGTTAAGTCCTTTGTATCAACTGACCTTGCAGAAGTTATTGCAAAAAAATATAACTGCACCTTTAAAAATCTTCTCACAGGCTTTAAATATATCGGCGAGCTTATTACCGAGCTTGAAAAGCAGGGCAAAGCAAGCGATTTTGTAATGGGCTTTGAGGAGTCCTACGGCTATCTTGCAGGCACTCACGCAAGGGATAAGGACGCTGTAGTTGCTTCTATGCTCATCTGCGAAATGGCAGCATACTATAAATCTCAGGGCAAAACTCTTATTGACGTTATGAACGGTCTTTATGACGAGTTTGGCTACTATTGCAATACCGTTCAAAGCTACACCTTTGAGGGTGCGGCAGGAATGGAAAAAATGGCGGCTATTATGGACGGCTTAAGAGATAACAAGCCTTCATCATTTGCAGGATATGAGGTCACTAAAATTGACGATTACAAAACCTCGAAATCAACAATTGTCAAAACAGGAGAGGAAAGTGAAATCACTCTTCCTAAATCAAACGTTCTTGCATACACGCTTACAAACGGTAACAAGGTAATCGTTCGTCCGTCAGGCACAGAGCCTAAGATTAAGGCATACATTACCGCTATCGGTCAGAGTGAGGAAAATGCAAAAGAAATTGCTCAAAAGCTTCTTGACGATGCAAATGAGCTTATGAAATAAGGAGATATAAACAATGCAACAAAAATGGGTTAAGGTAACAGCAGTAATTTTAGCGGCTCTTATGGCTGTCAGCGGACTCGGCGTAGGCCTCGTAGCGCTGATTAAATAATTTTTTTACAGTAAGGCGACCGATGGAGGATGTCATTTTATGTACGAAAAAATGAATAAGCTTGTAAGAGATAATATACCTAACATAATAGAGCAAAAAGGAGATAAACCGGATTTTGTAATTCTTGATTCCTTTGATTACTATAATGAATTAAAGAAGAAGCTTTCGGAAGAATTAACTGAATTTAACGAATCCGATGATATCTTGGAATTATGCGACCTTGTTGAGGTAATAAGCGCTATTTTAGATTATAGGAACATTAACGGCAAAGAATTTGAAGAAATGCGTTCTAAGAAAAACGAAACCAACGGCAAGTTTAAGGACAAAATATTTCTTAACGGTGTTCATCGAATGTCATAGCTATACAAAATAACAAAAAATGGCTGTTCAAGTGAACAGCCATTTTTTATCTTAATTCGTTTTTCCACACATCACAAAGCCTATCAAGTGACCATTGTGCATTGGCGGGGCTTGTTGACGGCAGGCAGGTGGCTTTAATATTAAATTTAGGCTCAATATATTTTTTATAAAGCGAATCCGCCTTTTTGCCGTTAGTGATAATTTTTTCAATATTTGCCGTTTTGAGAATTTTTGAAATATCGTTTTGCACAACATTTTTTATTGACGAATCGGACGAGCCGACGATGTCGCACGAATGAATAACGTCCCAAAGGGCAATGCCGTTTGAAAGTAGAAGTGCTTTCTTTTCTTCTATACTTTGCGGAGTGTGAGTATCAAAGGCATTTGCTATCACTTTCCAAAACCTGTTTTGAGGGTGGCCGTAGAAAAAGCCCTCCTCTCTTGACTTAACACTCGGAAAAGAGCCTAAAACAAGAATTTTTGAATTTTCGTCGAAAACCGGAGCAATGGTATGAAGCGTCATCAGCTTTTCTCCCCGCCAAGCTCGGCAGTAAGCTCCAAAATAAGATTTGAAACATAACTGCTTGAAAATTCATCGGAGTAAACATACAAGCCTTCAACAAGAAAACGTTTTAAATTAATAAAATCCTTAAATATGTTTTCATCATTGATTGAGCAAAGCCATTCGCCCATAAAGCTTTCCTCGTTTTCCTTATTACCCTGCCTGATGCCGCAGATAGTAACAACACCGATTTTTTCAACCTGAACGTCATAGGAATTATATTCAAATTTAGTAGGGTTTAAAATATATGTGTTATATTTGCCGTGCTTTTCGATATTTTCTTTAATACATTTAAGAAGCTTAACTCTGCTATTGATATCAATCGGCTTAAGATATGTTCTCGGAATTTCATAAATAATTCCGTCCTTAACAAATCTGTTAAGTGACTCAACAGTCAAGAAATTTGAAAACTTGGAATAATCAAGATTATAGTGGTTTAAAACAGCCTGAATTAAAAGTTCCCTATTAGGCAAATTTTGGGCAGCATTATCGGAAAGAACATCATAATCAAGGCATGGGGTAACACAAAAATCGGGTGTAAACGAAAGCTCCGAGGTGCTGTCATGCATAGTCGTAAGCGTTCTCATAAGCTCGACGGCATTTGAAAAAGAAACAATTACTTTCTCGCCCTTTTCATAAAGGCTCATAAACTTTCCTGTATAAACCTTAATAATATTTTCATCATCAATGAACACTCCGTTATTAAATTCGGGGTCAAACATCATCATTGCTTTGTCAGTCAAAATGAAATAAGGAAAAAAATCATTATCTTCTATCGATTTAATTTCAACATTTTTAATAACCGAAAAACCTGTGTAGCCAAGCTCCGCAAAATCGCAAACGGTAAAATATGTATTAAGATTATGATTTGATATGCCGATGTCGGTCATAAAAATATGCTTATAATCTATATTTTTATACTTGTCCTCTTTCATAAAATGATAAAGAACGTCAACTGCTTGTTCACTTTCCGCTGTAATATTGGTATAAATAAACGATATTTCCTCTCTTTTTGCAAGAATTTTAAAAAGAGCCGAGAGTAAATTTTCTTTTCCGATATATATTTGTCTATCATCATCAAAATCAATAGGAATAAAACATTCAGTTCTTCTGACCTTTCTTGAAAGGCGCTCAAGCATATATTCAATTCTCTCAATTTGCTCAGGCGTATAATCCCTGAGCCTGTAAAGCGAAGTCAAATTTTCATTTTGAGTTTCGCTCAAAATATTAGATTCAATAATATTTTTGAACTTTGCCTCGCTAAGTTCCTTTCTGCCCGAAAGAACGTTACTCAACCATGCTCTGTCTATATTGCATTTATTGGCAAATTCATTAATTGAATATCCGTTTTTCTTTATATATTCACGCAAAGTTTCCCTAAAACTTACCACAATACCCCTCCGAACAAATACACGTTACAAAATATAATTATACTCCTAAATTGAACTATTTTCAAGACAATATATTATTAATCATACACAAGTCTAAATAAACTGTTTTTCAACAATTTCATTGCCACCTTATCCCTTGAACAAGGAATGGACATTAAAACGGTATCGCACATGTTAGGTCATACCGATGCCGGCTTTACAATGAACACCTATATGCATGTGACGGATTCTATGCAAGAAAATGTTGCAAACGCAATGGATAATTTACTCGGCGGAAATGTGGCAAATTCATAACCGGTCAATAGATGGTCTTGAGCTGAAAATCGAATAAACGAACAAAATCTCACTCCGTAAAAAAGAGTGAGATTTTTTGTTCTAATCTAATTCCATTTCATAATAATCAACATCAATAATCGTACCGTCGGGATAGGTTTCGTGCCCTGATTTTATCAGTGTATTAAAACCGAAATGCCGATAAATTTGCAAATTCTTTGTTTCTTTTGGTTCAACGCCTAAAGTGCACTTTGTGTAACCTTTGTTTTTTAAGTCCTCAATTACAAATTTGAAAAGCTTTGAAAAATATCCTTTGCCTTGATGTTTTTTATCTGTACTGAAATTACATAGATATACAGTTTTATCTCCAACAAGGCCGTCACTGTTTTGAATAATATTTTCGTCAAACATTGCAGTCGCTTGACAAATAATTTTGTGATTTAATTTACCGTAATATGTAACAGCCTGCTCGTTTTTTATATTCTCAACTGCATTATTTTTCACTAACTCTAAAGCCGATTTCTTTTGTTTCTGCTTTTTTATTTCATAGTTCCATTTTGTTATCACTTCATCAACAGATGCTATTTTACATATATATATTTTCATCTTACTCCTCAAAACAAACTGATAATTATATACTTATAATATCATAAGTTAATACGGAAAGCAATGATAAAACTGTTGATGTACATGTGAACAGACTTCGTAACAAGCTAAGGAACAATAAAGAATTTGAAATTGTTACCATTAGAAATGTCGGTTATAAGGCAGTGATAAAAAGAAATACAAAAAGCCATAAATTATATGGGCTTTAATACGCTTATTGACAATCAAAAAGAGGTTTGACCAACGCATAGATCAAACCTCTTTTTTGGAGCTGATAGTCGGACTCGAACCGACGGCCTGCTCATTACGAATGAGCTGCTCTACCAACTGAGCCATATCAGCAAAGTATTAAATTAATCATCAAGCAATTCAAGAAGCTTTGCCATAACAAACTCCACGCTTGATTTGCGGACTTGATTGCGCCCGATTTCGCCAAAATGGCAAGTATAAGTCGCCGTTTTACCGTTTACATAAAAGCCGAAGCAAACCATACCGACAGGCTTTTTAGCAGTACCGCCGCCGGGGCCTGCAACACCCGTTACACCTACGCCGACATCGCTTTTAGCAACATTGGCAACGCCCTGTGCCATTTCATAAGCGACCTCCTCGCTGACCACTCCGTTAGAAAGAATGGTATCAGCCTTGACACCGAGGAACTCAATCTTAGCCTCGTTTGCATAAGTGACAAAAGAAACGTCAAGCACCTTTGATGCATTTGCGACGTTTACTATTGTACCACAACACATACCCCCAGTGCAAGACTCTGCGAAAGAAATATGAAAATTTTTTTCAATAAGCTTTTTTACTACCTGTTCCTCAAGTGCCATAGGTTAAACCTCTTTTATTATTTTTCCAAACCGTTTTGAATTTTAGCGGCAGTTAATGTATTTTGCATAAGCATTGAAATTGTCATAGGACCTACACCGCCCGGTACCGGGGTGATAAACGAGCATTTGTCCTTAACACTTTCAAAATCGACATCGCCGCAAAGCTTGCCGTTTTCGTCCCTATTCATTCCGACGTCAATTACAACTGCGCCGTCTTTAACCATATCGGCAGTTACAAATTTAGGTTTACCGATAGCGGCAACAAGGATATCTGCACTTTTGGTAACTTCTTTAAGGTCAACAGTTTTTGAATGAGTAATTTCAACAGTTGCATTTTCGTGGAGAAGGAGCATTGCCATAGGCTTGCCCACAATATTGCTTCTGCCGATGACAACAGCTTTTTTGCCCGTTACATCAACACCTGTTGAATGAATAAGTTCCATAACGCCTGCAGGAGTACAAGGGAGGAAATTATAATCCCCTATCATAATTGCACCGACGTTTACGGGATGAAATGCGTCAACATCCTTAATAGGGTCAATAAGATTGATAACCTCTTTATCATCAAGATGCTTCGGTAGCGGAAGTTGGCACAAAATGCCGCTGATTTCCTTTTTATTGTTAAGTTCTTTTACAAGATTATTTAACTCTTCTTGAGTTGTATTTTCAGACAGTGCATATTTTTCACTGTAAAATCCGACTTCATCGCAAGCCTTTTCCTTATTTTTTACATAAACCTGTGAAGCAGGGTCATCGCCTACAATGATAACCGCAAGACCGGGAGTAATGCCCTTTGCCTTAAGCTTTTTGGTTTCCTCTTTAACTCTTTGCCTAACCTGCTTTGAAACAAGCTTACCGTCAATTATTTGTGACATCTTCATTCTCTCTTTCATCATTATTATCTTTTATTTCTTCGATGCTCTCTGCGTTTGCGCCGTTTGAAGTGGCAGGAGCAGTAGCAAGACTTAATCTTTGCGGCAACGTGCCCTTTTTAAGCTTAACCATATTGATTATATGCATAACAAGAAATGCCACTACTATAATTGCCGACAAAAGCTGACTTACACGAATAGTGGTATTTGCGACATAAAGTGAATCAGTCCTAAGGCCTTCAACCACCATTCTTTCAAGTCCGTACCAAATGCCGTAAAGAAGGAAAACCTCGCCCTTGTATTTTCTTCTTTTATGCACAATATAGTTAAGTATAAAAAATCCTAAAATGCACCAAACACTTTCATAAAGAAAGGTTGGGTGAACTGGCACGTTTGGGTCAACATCCATTCCCTTTGCCGCCAAAGTATCTGCGCTTGCGGCAAGAGTATCGTGAATTTTTAAGCTCCACATTCTAAAAGGGGCAGTAGTAGTATTTGTACCGAATGCCTCTTGATTAAAGAAATTGCCCCATCTGCCGATACCCTGACCTATAAGAAGCCCAAGACCGCCCAAATCAAGCAAATTTCTAAAATCAATCTTGCCGATTTTACAACCGATAATTGCGCCTATAAATGCGCCTATAATACCGCCGTATATTGCTATGCCGCCGTTCCAAATTTGAGGAATTTCGGAAAGATGCTCTTTATAATAAGACCATTCAAAAATAACATAATACGCTCTTGCGAAAACGATACCCAAAATAGTGCCCCACATTAAAACGTCCGTCATTCCGTCAAGGCTCATTTTCCATTTATAAGCCATTCTGCCGCCGTAAAGAACGGCAAGTGCAAAACCGAAAGCAATGATTATGCCGTACCAATGAATACTGTAGCTTCCGATTGTAAAAGCTACACTCGGAACATCAAAATCAATTCCAAGCCCTTCAAAATAAACTCTTGTATAATCGCTCATATTTATTCCTCACATTGCTTAACAACACTTAATGCGCTGTATTTTTCGTCCATAACCTGTGCCAAGCGAGATAAAACATCGGCTTTAGTTATATTTTTATAAATTTCAACAATATCAAGCATATCATATTCGCCGAAATGAGCCGCAACAAGACCGTTTGCAAGGGTATCAATATCATTATATGACATAATTTCCTTGCCGTAAAGTGAACGCCTTGCCGATTCAAATTCATCGTCTGTTATGCCGTCATTTTTAAGCCTTTCGACCTCTTTTTTTATCTGCTTTGCAACCTCTTTGGGATTTTCGCTTTCGCCGTCGAAAATGATTGACTCATAGCCGTAGCCGATAAAATATTCCTTAGAAAAGCTTTCATTAATAAGACTTTGTTCAAACAACGAATTATACAAATTCGAGGTATTACCGGCAAGAATTTCGAGCAAAACAGTAGTTTCAACGATAGTTTTCAAATCCTGCTTAGGCTTTTCGCACGCTTCCTTATATCCGAATGAAAATACAGGAATACTCATTGCAAGATTATATTCTGTATAATCGCCGACGACGTCCCTTTCTTCTTTTTCAAAAGAACGCTCAATAGAAAGCTCAGGTGCCGGCTTTAACATCTTGTCACAAACGGACAACACCTGCTCAGGCGTAACGTTGCCGACAACTGCAAGCGTCATATTATGAAGATTATAGAAAGTGTCATAGCAGTCATAAAGAAGCTTGTCCGTAATCTGCGCTATAGAATCAACCGTTCCGGCAATATCAATTCTTACCGGGTGCTTATGATAAAGCAAGCGAAGAAGATTAAACGTGCTCATCCAAGAGGCAACGTCATAATACATAGTAATCTCTTGCCCTATTATACCCTGTTCTTTTTCAACGGTTTCTTTTGTAAAATAAGGGTGAGTGACAAAATCAAGCAAGATTTCAAGTGACGCTTCAAAATTATCACTGCACTGGAAAAGATAGCACGTTTTGTCAAACGAAGTATACGCATTTGCCGAAGCACCTGTTTTTGCATAGCGTGCAAAAGCATCAAGGTCCTCACTTTCAAATAGCTTATGCTCAAGAAAATGAGCAATACCCTCCGGCACAACAGTCCATTCGTCCTTATCGGAACGCTTAAATTTAGTATCAATTGAGCCGTAATCAGTGCCGAAAATCGCATAGGCGGAATTGTAATTTTCCTTTGGCATTACATATATTTTCAAGCCTGATTTGTGGTCAATTTCGTAATATTTTTCATCAAGCGATTTGGATACTTTTTCTACCATTACTCTTCCTCCTGACCAACAAGCTTATATACAGTATCAAGCGAAACAAGATTTGCGCACTCTTTAATCTCGCCATATTTCACATTGTTAATATCGTCGCAAACCTCCTGCGGCGTTTTATATCTTTCGTCACAAATTTGCTGAATATACCAGCTTTCAATAGTTTCCGGCATATCGCAAACAGCGCCGACTGCGTCAACAAGCGCCATTCTTGAGGAATTAAATTCCTCCTCATAGTCGCCGCTTTTGATAACGTCAAGCTGGTGCAATATTTCATTAACAGCCTTGTCCATATTTTCTTCAAGGCAACCGCATTGAACTAAAATACAACTTTTAAGCCTTGTATAGCGAGCAGAACAATAATAGCAAAGGCTCATTTTTTCCCTGACATTTGCAAAAAGTTTAGAATAAGGACCGCCGCCGAAAATATCGGTAAAGCTTCGCATTGCCTTTGCAAGGTCGTCCTTTGGCTTAACGTCTGCCCTAAAGCCCAAAACAAGTTTACCTTGCTTAACGTCGATTCTTTCAATATAATTATTCACCTTTTCGCTCTTGCCGACAAATACGGGATTTGGCAAATGAATATAATTTCTGTTAATATTTTTAAATTCGCCCAAAAGATGATTATATACCTTATCAATATCCGTGTTGCCGACTACGGTTACGAGAATTTTTGCCTTTGAAAGAGCATTAACCCAAGCAGTTTTGATATCGTTGCTTGAAAGCGTTTCAACATCTTTAACATATCCGTATTTGTTAATAGAATAAGGCTCGTCTGAAAACATTTTTTCCTCGGTTTTCCTCAAAACATAAATTCGTTTTTCATTTTCCTCAGAATTAATTTTTTCAATAAGAATTCTCTTTTCAGCTTCAATATCCTCATCAAAAAAGTTGCCGTTTTCATCAAGTTTAGGTTCAAAAATAAGGGACGAAAGAAGCTTAACACATTCAAAAGTAATACTTTCCCCGTCAAGAGAAAACTTATCGTTAAGGCAGGTTGCGCTGAGCGACAAAACCTGACATTCGCCGATTTTTGAAACGGTATCGTTAAGCGTTGCGCCGTAAAGAGAAGCAAGTTTTCTGTTTAAAGAGAGCATATTGGGATATTTTTTGCCTCTCCTTGCCAAAAGGCCGAGCATCACCGAATTAGCGCTCACCTTATCCTTTTCAAGCTTAAGTGCAATGCTGACGGTAATCAAATTGGTTTTAAATCTATTGACGGGAACGCCTACAACTTCAATCCCGTCGGATATATCTTTTTTAATAAATTCCACTTATTTATCCTCCGAAAAAATACAATAATATTTTTCACTAAATTATAATATAACATATTATTGCCATAATTTCCATATATTATTAGTTAATAATTATTAAAAAAGAAGATAAAGAAGTGCCAAAATCAGCATATTATCCGCACCCTCGTGGGAAAGAAGCATAATAAGAGCCAAAATTATCAAAGAAGAATCGTCCTTTTCCTCTTTGTTTTCTTCATTTAGCGCCTCACTTTTTTCATCATCGGTTTTTTTATGTTCTTTATCATTGTCGTTTGTCAGGCTTTTTGCTCTTTTTTGCATATCGTTCACACGCTTTTTAGCCTCATTTATATCATTTTCGCTGAAATAAGCCAATTAAAACAGCTCCCTTAAAAGCGGCAACACCTCAAAAAGCTTAATTATTTTCATCGCCTGGTCTGCTTTGTTTTGCGTTTCCGGGCGCAGATGCGGCTTTAGCGCCATAATCAAATCAACGTTTTTATTAGGCGTATTGTTCATTTTATCAAATATTGATTTTGCTTTCATAATCATATTAAAATCAAGACTGTCAAGTCCGAGAGAATTAAGCGATTGAAGTGCATTTTGATTGTTATTTTGGTTGTTATTAAAATTTTGCGTGGTACTTTGCGTATTTTCAGGCGCACCCTCGCCTAAAATAGACGAGGCCACGCCCTTTAACATATTGATATCATCAGGCGTTAAATTCGAGATAATATCATTGATATTAGGTGTGTTATCCAAATTATTTTCCCTCTTTCAGCTTTTTCATAAGCTCCTTAGCCTGCGGTGAATTGAGCAGTTTTTCGCAAGCCTCTTTGTTGGACAAAACGTCTTTTAACTGCTTTGTCGCCTTTTCGGAAAGATTCTTGTTTACAAATTCGTCAAGTTTGCCGTTGTCTGCCGCTTCCTTCATTTTGCTCACGTCAAAGCCAACCTTTTTATTTAACTCGTTCATATTTTCCTTTTTCATTGAAATAAAATCCCCTTTGATATATAATTAACTTAATATAATCTATGAAAGGTCACGGTGATTTATGAATGAGAATTGTTGTTTTATCTGACTCGCACAGGAATGTCGGCAGGCTTTTTGCGGCTGTCGAAAGGCATCTTGACAATGCGGATTTATATATTTTTCTCGGCGACGGCGAGGACGATTTTGATGCGGTTATTGACGCATATCCTCATATTAAATACGAGCGTGTTTGCGGCAACTGCGATTGGTATTCAAATTATCCCGATAAAATGGAAATTGAATTTGCCGGCAAAAGAATTTTCTTTTCTCACGGCCACCCATATAATGTTAAATTCGGATATGAAAACATAATTGCCGAGGCGAAAAGAAGAAATGCCGATATTGTCCTTTTCGGTCACACTCATAATCAATATACCGAATACCTTGACGGCTTGTATATTATGAACCCCGGCTCTGTCGGTATGAACGGCGACTACGGTGTAATCGACATCACCCCTAAGGGCGATATAATGCTTATTAAGGAGCATATATAATTTTCTCTTGATTTTTAAATGCAAATAGAATATAATACTTTCTGTCAGTTCGCAAAATCCTGACCAGTATCGCAATTGCGGTGCTTCTAAAAACAAAACTAAGGAGACAAAAGAATATGAACAAGAAAGTATTATTCGTAGTTCAAACAGCAATCATTGCGGCGCTCTATGCAGCGCTCACCTATGCGCAAAACTTTTTATTGCCCGGCACAACATCTGCCGCCGTGCAATTTCGAGTAAGCGAGGCACTCAATGTCTTAGCGCTTTTCACCCCTGCGGCTATACCGGGGCTTACGCTTGGATGTGTGCTTTCAAATATTTACAATATCGGTTCAGGCTTACCGCTTGATATGATATTCGGTTCGCTTGCAACACTCGGCGCAACAACGGCAATGTACCTTTTAAGAAATGTAAAAATCGGAAATTATCCGCTTTTATCTCTTCTTATGCCTGCTGTTTTCAACGGAATTGTTATCGGCTGGGAGATTGAAGTGTTCTTCATTGAGGGCAAATTCCATTTTGCAAGCTTTTTAACACAGGGCGGTTTAGTTGCTTTGGGTGAACTTGGAGTTATGCTTGTTCTCGGAACAATTCTCTATTACGTAATAGTCGGCAGAAAATTAGATAAAAAAGTTTTCAAAAAATCAGTTCAGTAAAAACAAAAGCACTAAGTCATCAATGGCTTAGTGCTTTGTTAATAAGTATAATAATGCAATTGGCGGCGGGCGCATAAGCACCCACCGCCTTGTAACTTAAAGGGGAACACGAGTAATTAAATATTACTCGATTTCAATATATTTTGTAGTATCAACTTCTTTTTGAGGCTGAACTTTAGGAATTGTCAAGGTCAAAATACCGTGCTTAAACTCGCCCTTGATGTCGCTTTCCTTAACGTCGCCAACATAGAAGCTTCTCTCACACTCGCCGGCATAACGTTCCTTGCGAATGTATTTTGTATTTTTCTTTTCGCTCTCCTCGTCAAGTCCCTTGGCTGCCTTAACAGTCAAATAACCATCTTTAAGAGAAACCTTAACCTCGTCCTTAGAAAATCCCGGCAAATCCATTTCCATAATGTAACTGTCATCGGATTCCTGAACATCTGTTTTCATAAGGTTCTTACTCCTATGACCATAGAGTTTCTTTTCAAGCTTATCCATTTCATTATTATCATAAAACGGAAAATCAAAAAAGTCATCGAACAAATCTTTACCAAATACGCTAGGCATCAACATAAGTCATCGCTCCTTTCATAAAAAACACCATACATTTAACTATATGTGACTACCTGTTTTCTATGAACTCGGGGATGAGAAAACAAAGCGGAGTTTTTAAGGCTTTCGCCTTTTTTCTTCTCTTAACTTTCTTTCCTTTCGTTCTGTCTACACTATAGCACCATAAATTAGCACTGTCAAGTCGAGAGTGCTAATGTTAATAATTAATTCACAATTAGACATTGTTTTGCACAATTTTCTATTTGCGTTTTTTCTTTACTTTAACGCTTAAAAGCGATGTATTGATATTAATATATTAATATGATAAAATTTAAAAATACACTTGCTATAAGAAAGGAAAAATATATGGCAACAAGAGAACAATTCGGCTCACGACTTGGATTTATATTGGTTTCGGCAGGATGCGCAATAGGCATCGGCAACGTTTGGAAATTTCCTTACATTACGGGAATGTACGGCGGTGCGGCATTTATATTAATGTATCTTGCATTTTTAGTTATACTCGGTCTTCCGATTATGGTATGCGAATTTACCGTAGGTCGTGGAAGCCAAATGGGTATGGGCAAAGCTTTTGAAAAACTTGAACCTAAAGGAACAAAGTGGCATCACTTAAAGTGGATAAGCATTTTGGGCAGCTACCTTCTTATGATGTTTTACACAATGGTAGGCGGCTGGATGCTTTACTACGCATATATGGAAGCAACAGGCAAACTTGCCGGGCTTGACAATACTGCTGTTTCGGGCGCATTTAGCAATATGCTTTCCACCCCGCAGACCATGGCGCTTTGGGCAATAATCGCAATCGTCATATCTTTCGGTGCTTGTGCTTTCGGCGTTCAAAAAGGTGTTGAAAAAGTAACAAAGGTAATGATGATTTTGCTTCTTGTACTTATGATTGCACTTGCAGTCAATTCCGTTTTCCTGCCAAATGCAAGCGAGGGAATTAAATTTTACCTTGTGCCTGATTTCAAATCTGTCAAGCAAGTAGGTATCGGCAACGCAGTATTTGCCGCAATGAGCCAGGCATTCTTCACATTAAGTCTCGGTATCGGCGCTATGGAAATTTTCGGCAGCTATCTTGATAAAAAGAAAAGGATTACAGGAGAGGCAGTTAATATCGTTTTGCTTGACACATTTGTTGCGCTCATGGCAGGCTTTATCATTATTCCGGCTTGCTTTGCATTCGGTGTTCAACCCGACTCAGGTCCTTCGCTTCTTTTCATTACTCTTCCGAATTTATTTAACAGTATGAAAGGCGGCAGAATTTGGGGAACGCTTTTCTTCATTTTTATGTCATTTGCGGCTCTTTCAACTATCATTGCAGTATTTGAAAACATTATTGCAATGTTTATGGATATGTGCTCTTGGAGCAGAAAAAAATCTGTTGCGGTTAATTTTGTACTTATAACCGCTCTTTCAATGCCGGCTATTTTAGGTTTCAATCTTCTTTCAAATATTCAGCCGCTCGGCGAAGGCAGTTCGATTATGGACCTTGAGGATTTCCTTGTTTCCTCTAACCTTTTGCCTCTCGGAAGCCTTGCATTTGTTATGTTCTGTGTAAGAAAGAACGGCTGGGGCTTTGAGAATTTCATTAAAGAGGCTAACCACGGCGACGGAATCAAATTCCCGCATTGGATTAGACTTTATATGCAATACATTTTACCTGTTATAGTAACTATAATTTATCTTAAAGGATATTACGATACGTTCAAGTCAAAGGGAACGGCAATGCTTGTCGGTTGGTTCATCTTTGCAGCCTTCCTCCTTGCAGTAATATTCGGCATTTCAATATTTACAGGCAGAAAGAAAAAAGCATAATAATAAAAACTAAGGATTAGATAAGCGTATTAATTTACGAATATCTAATCCTTTTTATTTAGAAAAAATTATAGTTACCAATTGAAAGCCGCATTATTTGCAATTTTCAATTAATCCTTTGAGTTCTTCCTTTGGTTGAAAGCCTACCGTTCTTGTAACCTCTTCTCCGTTTGCAAAAACTACAATAGCAGGAATGCTTTGAATATCAAATTGATATGCCAAATCCCTGTTTTCGTCAACATCTGCCGAAAAGAAATCAACCTCGCCGTCCATTTCGTCGGAAAGTTCCTCCATAATAGGGGCAAGCATTTGGCACGGACCGCACCAAACGGCAGAAAAATCAACAACCGCAAGCTTGCTGTTTAATACATCTGTAAAATCACTGTTTTTAATTTCTTCAATCATTTGTTATTCTCCTTTATTTTGATTTGCAAGGTAGGAAACGGCTGAAAGCGCCGCAACATTCCCCTGCCCTGCTGCTTTAATATATTGATACGGTTTGCCGGCAATATCACCGCAGGCAAAAAGGCCGTTAATATTCGTTTTCATCTGTAAATCAACAATTACGTGTGCCCCGTCTGTTTTAAGCCCCGGAACAAGCTTATCGGCGGCGATGCTGTCCCTAATTACAAAAGTCGAAAAAGCGTCATATTCACCGTTTTGGCAAGCTATTTTTTCAGCCTTATTTTCACCGACAAATCCAATTGGCTTATCGTTTATTATTTCAATATTTTCTATTTTGTCAAAAACCTTAGGCTCAAAATCATAAAGCGGAAAATATTTGACCTTTCGGCACGTTTCGCTCAAAAATTTTGCATCCTCCTCGGCTTCCTTGCCGTAAGCAATAACTCCGACATCCTTACCCTTGCAAAAATGAGCGTCGCAGGTTGCGCAGTAGCTTACTCCCCTGCCGACGAATCCATCCTCATTTTTAAGCGTTTTCGACTGAATAACGCCTGTTGCAAGTATCAATGAAGAACATTCAATCATTTCCTTGCCGACCTGAAGAGCAAAATACTTGCCCATAGAATAAACAGCATTCACCTTTTTATCCGTGATTTCTATATCAAGACTTTCAAGATGCTTTTTCATATCATTTGCAAGTTCGTTTCCCGTTACATTTGGCAAGCCGGTATAGTTTTTTATTGAATGAGCCTTTACCATTTTTTCGCTTAAGTCTTTATTGCCGAAAAGGATAATATTTTTATTTCTTATCTTAGCGGTAATTGCGGCAGAAATGCCCGCAGGCCCCGTTCCGACAATTCCTATATCATATCTCATAAATTATAATATCTCCGATTTTTGTTATATTATTACTCAATTCATCTTAGTTATACACATTTTTCTGACAAATGTCAATATCTGCAATTATTTATTAATATATTAATCGACTAATAACTTAGCCTATTGACAAGGTAGGTTAAGAAATATATAATCTTATAAAATAATAAATTAAACAATATTATTGGTGGTGCAGTTATGTTAAACCGTTTTTCAAGAACTGAATTATTGGTAGGAAATGAAGCTATGGAAAAGCTTAAAAATTCACGTGTGGCAGTTTTCGGCATCGGAGGTGTCGGAGGATACACTGTTGAAGCATTAGTCAGAAGCGGCATCGGCACTATTGATATTATTGATGACGATAAGGTTTGCCCAACCAATATTAACAGGCAGATTATTGCCACAACAGACACGATAGGAAAATTTAAGGTTGACGTTGCAGAGGAAAGAATTAAATCAATTAATCCCGATTGTGTTGTATATAAGCACCAAACATTTTATTCAAGCGAAACGGCAGACGAATTTGATTTTTCAAAATATGATTATGTAGTTGATGCAATTGATACGGTATCGGGCAAAATCGCACTTGTTATGCAGGCAAAGGAGCATAACACACCTATCATCTGCTCAATGGGTGCAGGAAATAAGATGGACCCAACCGCTTTTGAAGTATCAGATATTTACAAAACGAGCGTTGACCCGATTGCAAGAGTTATGAGATATGAGCTTAAAAAGCGCAAGGTTCGCAAGCTTAAGGTAGTTTATTCAAAAGAAATTCCGATTAAGCCGATGGAGGATACGGAAAACAGTTGCAAACACCATTGCGTTTGCCCTCCGGGAACTGAGAGAAAATGCACTGCAAGAAGGCAGGTGCCCGGCAGTAATGCATTTGTTCCGTCAACAGTCGGATTAATTATTGCAGGCGAGGTTATTAAGGACCTTATCAAAAAATAAATTGTTCAGGTAAGCATTATGAAAAAATACGAAGAAATAAGCATAAGTGAAATGCTTGAATTAAAAAGCGACGAATATGTTGTTATTGATATCAGAGACGAAATAGCATTTACTTACGGCACAATCAACGGAGCAGTTAACATTCCGCAAAATCAGCTTAAGGAAAGGCTTGATACTCTTCCAACAGATAAGCTTCTGATTATCTGCTGCAAAAGCGGAATTATCAGCGACCCCGTCGCAGAAAATTTAAGAGAGCACGGCTTTAATGCAGCTAATTTAAAAGAGGGCTATTACGGCTATATGCTTGCAAATCTTAAGAGCGGTAACGACAGAGCCAAGGATGTTGAAAGAAGCATAAACAAAAAATTCCACAAAGGAATTTGGAGCAAATTCACCGCCGCAATAAACGATTATCAGCTTGTTGAAGAAGGCGATAAAATTGCCGTTTGCATTTCAGGCGGCAAGGATTCTATGCTTATGGCAAAGCTTTTTCAAGAGCTTAAAAGGCACAACAAATTTCCGTTTGAGGTAGTATACCTTGTTATGGACCCCGGCTACAGCCCCGAAAACAGAGAAATCATTGAGAAAAATGCAAAGCTTTTAAATGTTCCGATAACAATTTTCGAGTCAAATATTTTTGAATCTGTATTCCACGTTGAAAAATCCCCCTGCTATCTCTGCGCAAGAATGAGAAGAGGTCATCTTTACAATAAAGCAAAGGAACTTGGCTGCAATAAAATTGCCCTCGGCCATCACTATGACGATGTTATAGAAACAATTTTAATGGGTATGCTCTACGGCGGTCAGGTGCAAACTATGATGCCTAAACTTCATTCAACAAACTTTGAGGGTATGGAGCTTATTCGCCCTATGTATCTTATCCGTGAAAACGAGATTAAACGTTGGAGAGATTATAACGATTTGCATTTCATTCAATGCGCCTGCAAGTTTACGGATACCTGCACCTCCTGCAATCCCGACAATGCGTCAAAAAGGCAGGAAATCAAAAATATGATTAAGCAAATGAGCAAAATCAATCCGCAGGTTGAAAGCAATATTTTTAAAAGCGTTGAAAATGTAAATCTTGATACCGTAATTGCTTTTAAAAAAGACGGAGTAAAACATAACTTCCTTGAAAAATACAAAAATAAAGAAAAAGAATAATTTTTCTATTGACTTTTTTATATAAATATGATAATATTATTCAGCACTAAGCGATACGGCGATGTATTAGTCACCCACCGCTTTGAATAATATAGAGGTATAGTGTAACGGTAACACTCCGGACTCTGACTCCGTCATTTAAGGTTCGAATCCTTATACCTCTGCCATTACCTCGGAGCATTCGTGTTCCGAGGCTTTTTTATGCCCGAATACTGCTTTTTACGGCGGTATTCGGGCATTTTTTCTTTGCCTAAAATATTGTAAGAGCTTTTGAGAGATTCTAAGAGACGGCAAATTTCAAAATTCCAAAGTCATTTTAGTGCGATTTAGGGCATTTATGACTGAGACTTTTGAGAGACATCGCTCAAATCAAAATCGTAACACGAATTGAAATGAGCAAAAAATTTGAGAGACATTTCAAAAAAAGAGGGCTTAAAGTAATAAAACTTTAAACCCTCTCTTTTAAGTTTGCCCTTTTATATGGTTTATCCATCAAAAATGCAAAGGCAGCCATCAATAAGATTCTTTTTTCATATTTAAACCTCTTTAATACCACTTATTTACCCAACCTTTATCATCGGTGAATGATTGGGTAGTGGATTTTGTATTTGATGTGCATCGAGTTTTTTTAGTAGTTGTTTCATTGTTTTTTGAAGTAGCTTCTAATGTTTCTGTGTTATTATTATTTTTAGAAATTTCTGATTCAAATGAAGTTATATTATCCGATTCTCTTTTAGAAGAATGGTTTTGAATATTGGAAGATGATTCTTTTTGAGTAACAGATTCTGTAATATTCGAATGATTTTTTGTTGTGTTACCCTTATCACTTGTTGATGGCTCTTGATTTTTTGTGTACATGCCACCGTATTTATTTGTAACAGCAGCAGAATTATTACTACTGCTGTTATTTGTGCAAGCAATAAACGAACAAATTATAACTATAACGGAAATTACGATTAATATTTGTTTTTTCATATTTTATCCCCATGGGAACGGCGTATCGTTATCGTCGGTACTGCTCGTTGTGATTACGCTTATTGTATTAAATTCTTCAATGGCGCAATCGGGTTTGATATATTTTTCTTTCATTGTCACACCACCTTTTCTAAAATATGCTTTAATGAATTTTTTGTACTTTCGTCAACATCATTGTCTTTTAAAACAGCGTCAGCAATGGTCATATAACTGTGAGTTACCGTATCGGAATAAAAATATTCTCCACCGATTTTTATATATCCCTTTGCTGAAATTGTTTGATTAAATGCTTTGCTCGTGTAAGGCACTTCGGTGAATACAAGATTATATGTTGTATAATCACCATGGTTGATTTTGTTTTTAGCTATAAGCTTTGTTCCGTTTTGGACAGTTAAATCATCAGTCTCACCTAAAGTATAAACAAATCCGTATTCTTCAATATTTTTGTTTTGCGGACCGTTATACTGAAAACCGAATCTCATTCCGGCATCGGTTATCCTGATAGAACCGCCGTTCTTTTTAACATCTCCGAGTAAGCTTATATTGTTTTCTTTAGCATAACTTTCCATAGAACTGCCGTTAGGTGCCAAAACAGTTAATCGGTTACAATCTTTAAAAGTGTTAATTGCAAAAGTTATCTCTGCATCACTTGTTTTGATAAGTTTTAAGTTTTTGCAACCCAAAAATGCATGATTATCAATTTCGTCTAATATTCCTAATTTAGCATTTGTGAGAGATGTGCAATTTCTGAAAATACCTGTGTTTGCATAAGTTAAGTTTGGCATTTCGACATTCACTAAGCTTTGGCAATTATCAAAAGCGTATATGCCGCAATCTTCTACACCCGGTGCAATGACCTCTTTTAGATTAGGGCAGTAAGCAAAAGCATATTTGTCAATTTTCTTTACACTTTTAGGCAGTATGATTTTTTCTGCAATTTTATTACCGGTAAAACACCATTTTCCGATTTCTTCCACAGAATATGAATCTATTTCATCGGGAACTTCGATTACTTTTTGGTCTAATATTTGGCATCTGTCAGCAATATTGTATTGCTGTGTTGAGGAGGCCTTTGTTAAACGGTAACCGCTTTCTTCCGTATATATCGGTGCAGAAAATGTTAAAACCGTTTTTGCCTTGCTTGGAGCATAAGCAACAACTGTAACATTCTGCCATTTTGAGAGCTTTATTGTTTCACCCAAGTTGTACTTATATTCGCTTGCACCCGGACAGTTTTTATAAGAAATATCGGGATCACTTCCCAGTCCGAGTTCATAATAGATTTCAACATTTTCGTCATTGCTTGAAAATGAAATGTTCGAACAACCGGTGCTTTCGTTTTTGCTTACTTTGTATTCAAGATTGACTTGTTCAAGCTCACAACCGAGCAGTTTTTTTACGCAAGCATAAGCATCTGCAATTATTCTGTGCTTTTCGGAAATGTTTTCATCATTAGTTGAATAACCTGTTTCTAAAAGCAATTGTTTAACTTCTTTAACAGTAATGCCCGGCTTGGCATAAAGAAGCAAAGAACATATTGATGCAACGAGAGGTGAAGCCGCTGAAGTTCCGGTAAAGAATTTACTTGAACCGCTTTGGTCATAGCTGTTAAGTGCGTAGCCATCGGCGTAAATATCAACAGCATTTCCGAAATTACTGAATGAAGTGATTCTTTTATTGCTTGTGACGGCTCCGACGGCTATTGAATTATCTAACATAGCAGGGTATTTGTATCCTGATAATTCTTTAGAGTCGTTTCCGGCAGCACAAACGATTATCATGCCGTGTGAATTTGCATAATCGGCTGCCTCAATCATAGCTTTTGACTCTTTTGCCTCTCCCAACACAAAACTGCAATTAGCGATTTTGCAATTATCCGATACTGCTAAATATATTGCAGATACCGCATATGATATTGTAGATGGCTGACCGGTATCCTCAATTTGATATGAATAAAGTCGTACAGTGTCAAGTGTGTTATTTATTATTACTCCTGCTACGGAAGAGCCATGACCGTATTCGTCTTGTGTACCATCGGATGAGTGATCATCAAGATACGAATAACCGCCTGCAAGTCTGTTTTTGGTGATATTGTTTACCGATATGCCTGTATCAATAACTCCGATGTTTTGCGTAGCAATTGAAATGTTCTCTTTTTTCATTAGTTTTATTGCATCATCAATATTCTGAGTTACTGTACTGTAACAGTTCGGTGTAAGATTATAGCTTGACTCAGTTTCTGCGCTACATAGAGAATTTTCTAATTTACTGTCGTATTCAACATAATTTACATATAATTTTGATGTGTAGTAGTTATATGCTTTTTTTGCAGAATCTGCACTTGGGAATTGAAGGACATATAATCCTTCAATTCCTGTTGCAATATCAACAGCATCTAAAGTGTCAATATCTTTCTCAGAGCTGACTATGAGTCTGTTTGAAACATCATAATCCTTTGAATTTATATCTTTTAACTCATCAGCAAATTGATAAGTTTCTGTTTGAGAAACTTTATCGGTGATCGGAACATACTTATCTGCAGCTAACGCAATATTGCTTGGTACAATGATTAAAAGAACAAGTACTATTGATATTATTTTTTTCATAAAATCAAACTCCTGAATAGTTAATTGAAACATGGCAAATTATTGAAATTGTTATAGAAATTAGTGCTAAAAAATAAAAATTTATATAAATTGGATTGGTAATGGAACTTCTATTTTTTAATATTTTTTCAGATAATTGTTTTTCTGTTTCTAATTCATAACAGACATTTTTTTCTTTGTTTATTAAAAGCAATGTGATTAACGATAAAGGTATTGCAATTTGCCAAGTAAATAACAAATTTATTAATAGCATGCAAAAACAATTCAGCATCAATATTTCACAAGCAATCATTTTTAATCTTAGATTTGATTTTTTTTTTATTTTTTTGATAAATAATAAAAAAAAGTGTTGTAACTATTGAAGATAAACAAAAAAAATATTATTACTATATAAATTGTTGTATTTGTTCTTGTGCAATCAATAAAAAAGTTTATCATATTACCAACCATCAGAACCATCTACTATATTATCATCTTTTCCAATGTCATTTGAACTTGTTGTGATAACATTCGTAGATGAAAACTCCTGAATTTCGGTATTTGGTTTAGTGTATATTTCTTTCATTATTAAGCCTCCAATAATTCATTAACTGCGTTTTTGGTGTTTTGATCTATTTCATCGTCGGCGAGGACAAGATTTGCAACCTCGCCGAAAGAGCCTTTTAATGTGTTTGAATAGAAATACATTCCGTCTATACAAACATATGCTCGTGCGGTAATTTCTCTGTTATAATACTGCTTTGGTATATTGGAAATAACCAGATTAAACGATGTTATGCCGTCATTTTCAATTCTGTTAGGAGCCAATGCTTTCTTAACGGTTGTACCATTTACTGCTTCAATAGATAAATCTTTAATTCCTTTTTGACTGTATATAAATCCGTATTCAATATTTGAAGCCAAATTTTCAATTTCGGATATTTCGCTCCAGTCAAAACCAAATCTTAATCCTGCAACCGTGGTGCAAATTGATCGCCCTTTAGCATTAACATTTATTGCATCTTTTTGATCACTTTCTCTTTTGTCACTTGCAATAAATTTTATGTTATTTTCTTTAGCATATGTTTCTGCATAAGAACCGCTGGGAGCAATAATTGTTGCCTGTGTTGCCGGGTAAAGTTCATTTTCTTCAAATTTATCTGACAAGTACAACTTGAAATCCACTTCTGTAGGTAAGCCGCCGATATATTCAATACTAGGTAAATAAACCCATTCCAAATTGCCGCAACATAGAATAAAACCTCGCTCACTTGTTACTGCCTTAGGAGCATAAATGAATTTTAAACTCATTGTTTTACTGTTTTCTTCTTCACTTGAAGGGAAAATTGCCGGAAGATTTACAGCATTAGGAAGATAAAGTTCTTCTAAAGAAAAACAATCGGTAAATATGTTTTGATAATCAGCGTTATAGCTTTCAACAAAATTAGGCATATTGATATGCTTAAGTTCTTTGCATTGATAAAATGTACGTGAACCAAAATGCCTAACATTAGGAATATCAATATATTCAGCGTGACAACTGTCAAATGTGCTGCCTTCAAGCTTTTCGGGTAAAGGTAATTCTATGTTTTTAAAATATGAACCTTTAAATGCACGTGATTCGACTTCTTGAATATTTCGTAAATCATATTCGCCTTCTTTTACAAATTCGGTAAGTTTAACACAATTATTAAATGCACCGTTTGCTAACTTTTCTATTTCAGGTGCGTATAAATGTTCAAGTGCATAGCAATTGCTGAAAGCGCCGCTTGCCCAATATATTAAAGGTAAGTCGGCAGATATAAGCGGTGTATTCACAAATGTGTCTTGAAAGTTATAAACATTTGGAAAATATGCATGTTTGAATCCTGTTGCCTCAAATGCACTCGGATATAATTCTTCAACTGTTTCATTAAAGTTGACTGTTTCAAGCTTTTTACAGTTCTCAAACGCCGATGTGTTTACAACCGAAACATTAGGCATATCTACATTTGTTAATGATGTGTCAGAATAAAAACAAAATGTGCCTATTTTTGTTACTCCTTCGGCAGTAATTGAGGTGAGCTTTGCACATTTATTAAAAGCATTTTTACCGAGTGTTTTTACTGTTTTCGGCAATTGAATTACTTTTATATCGCTATTTGCAAATGCATTATTTGCAACTGATACAGGAGTTATTCCGTTAATTGTATCGGGAACTATAAAACTTGTCTTTTCACCCGAATAGCTGCTCACAGCACCTGCTGCCGTGATTTCAAAATCACTTTCGTCTGCTTTGTATATGACAGAGTAATTGAGAGGAATATATTTACTTTTACCGGTTTCGTTTATTGCAACAGCAACAAATGATTTGCTGTCATCAATTGTCATTGTGCCTTCAAATACTTCTCCGTTAGTCAAAGTCGGGATAGTATTATCGGTAGTGTATTTTATTGTATATCCGTTTTCTGCATTTGCCGTAAGATTGATAACTTCATTGTATGCACCGCTTTTTTGGCTGAATGTCGGCGCAGGTGCAAGCATTTCTTCATAAATTGCAGAATAGTTTAAAATTCCTGCACCGCACCATTCGACTCCTGAATTTGAAACAATTGGAAAAGCAGCATCTTTAATTTTGTCTTCAACTTCTTTAGATGTAAGTGTGTTGTTAAGCATCAAAACCGTAGCTGCTGCGGCAGTTACAAACGGTGATGAAAATGATGTTCCACTGTGACTGTTTGTATATCCGCCACCTAAATTTGTTGTGTAAATGTTATCGCCCGGAGCGGCAATGTCAACCACGGAGCCGAAATTAGAGTAATAACTTTTTTCATTTTTCGAGGTTGATGCCGAAACCGTTATTACATTATTTATATTTGAAGGAGAGTAGTTACCTGCGTCGCTTGATTCATTGCCTGCCGCAACAACTACGGTGCATCCCTTTCCAATAAGGCTTTCTATAAGACTGCGAAGTGTTTTTTCAAACGGGTCAAGCTTATCGTATTCGCCGCCTAATGAAAGGTTGATAACATCAGGAGCGTCAGTTTCTGAAAGTATATGATTAACGGCAGCAATAATTTGTGAAGTGGCACATTTACCGTCACTGTTGAGCACTTTATATGGCTTTATTTTTACATTTTCGGTAGTGTTTTGCATAACAATACCTGCAACCATAGTTCCGTGTCCTTGATCGTCCATACTGTCATTGGTTTTGCCGCTTGATGAAAAATTCAAATTTGTATCAACAATTCTGTTCTTCAAATCTTTATGCGTATAATCGACACCTGTATCAATAATTCCGACTGTTACCTCCGACAGCTTTCTGTCGGAGGCTTTTATTGCATTTAAGGTTTCAACTGATTCAATTCTGTCATTACCCCAAGTTTTCGATGTAGCTTGTGTCGAATTTACATCAGCACATGAGAGAACCGAATCATATTCAGCGTTAAATCCGTCTGAATTTATACGCTCCTTTGCGTTTTTTGCAAGTTCATCGGTTTCGTATTGAAGAATTGTATATCCAAGACCGATTGCTTTATCGACAGCACCGTAATCATCTGCAACATTACCGGATGATACTATAAGTCTGTCTTTGATTATTTTTTGGTCACTTTCAGAATCGGAAATGTAATCTTCATCTGAATCATATATATCTATTATCTCATTTAACGAGTCGGAAAAATACCCGACACTGTGTTTATTGACTTGTGCCGCTATTACGCTTTGACACGGAGCAAATACAGATATACTCAGCATTATTGACAGGATTAAACATAACTGCTTTTTCATAGTATCACCCTTAAAAATTTTTGCTCTTCAATTTATTCTGAGAGTCATATTGGCAAGTTATAGTATATATTTTTTTGTAGAAAAATATATAGAAATTACAATAGTGGTATGATTTTCGGTCATTTTTGGTTTGCAATCATAAAACAGACAAGAATAAAATTGTTAAAAGCACACAAAAGACCGCAACCTATTTTTATAGATTACGGTCTTTGAGGTTTATTGAATATTTTTAATGTTTAAAAATTATTGTTGTTATAAATAAGTTTTTATCGTCTTCATACAGCCATTCATATTCAGCATTATTCTTTTTTGCGTATTTTTCTATGATTCTTGTACCAAAACCATGCTCTGCTTCGGATTTTTTTGTTGTTAATAATTTGTGTGCTTTATCAATCGGAGGAGTATCACAACTGTTGGATACTTTTAAAATGTCAAAATTATTAACACGAATAAGCGAAAAATCTATAACCTTTTCCCGACTTTGCTTGGCTGATTCAAAGGCATTGTCCATTAAATTATTAATTATCATCGAGAGATCAGAATCGGGGACATAATCGAGATTAGCTGTTCTGACTTCAATATTAAGCTTAATATTATTACCATTGCATAATGCACTGTATTTGCTCAGCAATAAATCAAGAAGCTTGTTATTTGTTAATTGAACAATGTCATATTTTTGAATATCACCTATAACACCTTTAATATATGAATCTATTTCTTCAATATTATCTATGTTTGCTATTGTTAAAAAATGATTTTTTGTATCATGAAAAAACATACGCATTTCATTGTTTTGATGCTTTAAGACTTCTATGTAATCATTGTTGATTTCAAGCAATTTATTTTCTGTTTGCAATTCATTTAGATATGCATCACTTTTAGCTAATCTTTGATAGTAAATAAAAACATAAATACAAGCAATAATCATTATTATATTTAAAATTATAAAGCTGATGTTGTACCTGTTATCATAATTATTAACAAAAGACATTCTTAAAAATAAAACAGAAATAGCAATGGAAATGAATGGGAATATAAATAAAGGTATAAATCTTGTTGAATTATTACTTTTAAATTTCAGTTTATTGATGATAAAAGCAATAAATTGAGTAACTGCAAAATATATTACTTTACTTATAATTGTCAATATATAAAAGGTTGCCGGGTTTGTTTTGTACGCATTTGTGGGGAATTTCATCACATAAGATGAAAAAAAGAGTGCTATCATTTCTGCACCAAACATAACCGCATCCAAAAGAATAGAATAAATTATAGCTTCTTTAGTTTTTATTTTAAAGCATATTATAAAAAACAGCAGATTTAATATAAAAAACACAACGAGATTTAATATTTCGTTATTTACAAATTTTAAAATCAAAGCACCTGCTAAGAAGATGAAAAAACCTATAAACAGAATATTGATTGTTTTGCTTCGTTTTTTATCATAATTATATGAAATGAATACAAATGCTATAATCATTTCAAATGTATAAAGAAAAATATCAAATATCAGTTTCATATTACATACCTGTCATATACCTAATAAAAGCCTTATGCACAGAAGATTGGTAATTCCTTGAAATAGGAATATTGTACTTGCCATCAAGCTGCAAGGTGTTAATTTCATATTTAGTTATATATTCCATATTTATTATGTAGCTTTTATGAGTTTTAACAAAGAGTGAACTTATTAAATGCTCTTCCCAAAAAGCAATTTTGTTAGAAGATATATATGTTTTTTCTTCTGTAACAACCTTTGTTTTTCTATGACCTATAGGCTCAATTTCGACATATATAATATCGTTTGCGTTTATTCTAACGGATGCATTATCTTCTTTTAAAAAGAATTTTATTGTAGTATTATCAATTCTTTTAAGAGCATTGTCAAGTCCGTCATAAAATCTTTTTGAATCAATTGGTTTTTCAAAAAATCTTGCAGCATTAAGATTTAACGCTTCATCAAGGTATTTTTTATGAGAGGTTATATACATTAAAACTATGTGACGGTTTTTTTCTCTGAGTATTTTGCCTAATTCAATTCCGTTACAACCCGGCATTTCCACGTCAAGGATTGCAATATTGAATCTTTCGTCACTTTCAAGCACGGCTTGCCCGTCGTTAAATGTGGAAATATCGAGAGAAAGATTTTTGCTCAAAGCGTACTCGTCAAGCAAATTCTTAACCTCATCAACTATATTCAAATTATCATCACAAATTGCAATTTTCATCTTATCACCATAAATTACCGTTATTATGCTTATAATAATGATTTTAGCATTATTTTATTTTTCAGTCAAATATTTAACTTCTTTGCTGTGAATTTTAATGAGCGAATTCAATTTACGGAATGTTCACAGGATCTGTTTTTTATAATTTTTTACACATCAATTCGTTGCGATCGAACTTTCAACTTGTTGGGATTTGGTTACTGCATATTGTGCCATTCTCATTCGGTTTTGCTCGAATACTTCGTCTACCATATGCGTGTAGATTTTTGCGGTTACCGATATGTCAGAGTGTCCCATCCATTCTTTTGCCACAT